>Ga0307990_1000066_pt1 | contig 95096 bp, 86 predicted proteins | sample EllFjometagen129_FD_203168 | JGI IMG/M metagenome (GOLD analysis project Ga0307990, IMG submission 203168) | Marine microbial communities from Ellis Fjord, Antarctic Ocean - #129 | ecosystem: Environmental > Aquatic > Marine > Unclassified | place: Southern Ocean | collected 2014-10-08 | reverse complement strand
TAATCGATACCTCGCTCGACGAGACGGTCGATCTGTTGCAGTCCCCTTTTCACGAGGCGCGGATGCTAGCGCTACTGATCTGGGTGGTTCAGGCGAAGCGGGGTGACGATTCCCTGCCCCTCTACCGCGCCTACCTCGCCAACACAGACCGCATCAACAACTGGGATTTGGTGGATGTGACGGCTGAGCACATTGTCGGCGCGCATCTGTTTGCAGAAAACCACCAGCCACTCTATAAACTGGCGAAGTCCAAAAGCCTGTGGGAGCGGCGCATCGCCATCATTTCGACGTTCTATTTCATCCGCCGCAACCAATTTGACGACACCCTCGCCCTCGCCGAAATTCTACTGAACGACAAAGAGGATCTGATACACAAGGCGGTCGGCTGGATGCTACGCGAAGTCGGCAACCGCGACCTCGCCGTTGAAGAAGCCTTTCTGCTCCCGCGCTACAAGCAGATGCCGCGCACGATGCTGCGCTACGCCATTGAGCGCTTCCCCGAGCCCCTCCGCCTCGCCTACCTCAAAGGCACACACTAAAACAAAATGTTTTCCAAGGTTTGGAAATTTCCTTTTTCGGTAGGCTGTGACAAATTCCCTGCATGAACGAACTGGCAGAACATCTCAAAAACGACCGTTTCGCAGATCATATCGGCATCGAACGGTTTCTCTGCGACGACGGAACCTGGTCCGTGCGGCTGACCATCGCCGAACAGCATCTCAACGGAATTGGCGTCGCGCAAGGCGGCGCAATCTTCACACTGGCCGACTATGCGTTTGCCATCGCCTCCAACACCGACGGCCGCACCTCCACCGGTCTGCAGACCGGCATCTCCTATATTGCTCCGGCCCCGCTCGGCTCTGTACTGGTCGCCCGCATCAAGGAAATCAGCCGCCGCAAAACCATTTCGATCTATCAGATTGAAGTCCGGGACGAACAAAACGACACCCTGATCGCCCTCTTCACCGGCACCGCCTTCCGGATTAAATAACGCCTAGGCGGCACTCTGGCTTAAAATGAAGAAAGTTTAACTGCGGATCGACTAAATCCTCATCACCTTTACCGGAACCCGTTCGCGTTCATTCGCGTTCTCTCGCGGTTTCTGCCTTTGGCAGATCCGCCGCAGGCGGAAAAATTCTCTACAGAATTTCTTTGAGGGCTTTGAGAACGGCGCGGTTCTGGGCGGGCGTGCCGATGGTAATGCGGATCCATTCGGGTAGGCCGTAGCCGTCCATGGGGCGCACAATGACTTTGCGTTTCTGCAACTCTTTGAACACCTCGCGGCCGTTACCGGTTTTGACGAGGATGAAGTTGGCGAACGACGGCACAAACTCCAGTCCAGTTTTTCCAAACTTTGGAAAACTGGACGCAAAAAGTTCCAACCCTTGGAAATTTATTTTCCGTGTTTTCGCCAGATGCTTCTCATCATCAAGAGCGGCGAGCGCGGCGGCCAGCGCCATGGCGTTGACGTTGAACGGCTGACGAACGTGATTGAGTAGCGCGATGAGTTTTTCGTGTGCGATGCCGTAGCCGATGCGCAGTCCGGCCAGTCCGTAGGCCTTGGAGAAGGTACGCAGGATGATGACGTTTTCCCGGCCCTTCTGAATCTCTTTGATCAGATCGGGCTTTTTGTCGTCGGGCATGTATTCCAGATAAGCTTCATCAAAAACGGCTAAAACGTGCGCGGGCAGTTTGTTGAGGAAGGTTTTAATCTTCGCAGGCGTGACGATCGTGCCGGTCGGGTTATTTGGATTGCAGACAATCACCATCCGGGTTTCAGGCGTGATAGCGGCGAGCATGGCGTCGAGGTCGTGCGTTAATTTTTTCATCGGCGCGACGATGAGTTGCGCATTGAAGAGTTTAGCGACAAGGCGGTAAACGACAAAAGCGCCCTCGCTCATAACGAAATTCGTGCCGGGTCCGAGACAGACGTGACCGAGAAATTCGATCAGCTCGTTGCTTCCGTTACCGAAGAGCAGGTTCTGCGGTTTCACGCCGAGTTGAGCAGAAAGTTTGTCTTTCAGGTAAAAACAACCGCCGTCCGGATAGCGGTGCATTTCGGTTGCGGCGGCGGCCATCGCCTTCATCGCTTTCGGCGACGGGCCAAGTTCATTTTCATTGGATGCAACTTTTATGATTTCGGAAACGTCGGCGAAGCCGAGCTCGCGCGCGACTTCTTCGATCGGTTTGCCCGGTTCATAAACCGGCACACTGGAAATCCATTCGTTTGTTTTCATATCAACTAACCTTTCAGGCTGAACAATAGAATAATATTTTTAACAGAAGGCAACAGAGGGAAACCAAGTATAAATCGGACAAAGAAAAACAAATCTCTACATTTTCCTACACCCTCCGTTATCCTTCGTTTCCTTCTGTAAAATAAGTCTCATATTACGCTTCGGTGTAAAATTCGGTTGCGGATAAAATTCCGATACCCGCTGATTTCAACACCGTGCAGGCGCGGTCGGAATCATCAAAACGAATGACAATCAGCGCGTTTTTCTTCAGCTTACAGGCAAAGGCGTACATGTACTCGACACTCAGCCCACCGCTTTCCGCCGCCTTCAGAATTTTCTCCAACCCGCCGGGCTCGTCGGCCACTTCAATCGCCATGACATCAATGATGTTTACGGCAAATCCTGCGGCTTCAAGCACCTCTTTGGCGCGCTTCCATTCACGAACAATCAGCCGGAGAATGCCAAACTCCAGTGTATCCGCCAGCGTCATCGTGACGATATCGAGTCCGGCTTCCGCCAGCACTTCACAGACGTGGCTGAGATGCCCGGGACGGTTTTCAAGAAAGATAGAGAGCTGTTTCAGTTTCATCGGATTTCCTCCCCTTCGCTGCGTTTATCAATTACCCGTTTTGCTTTTCCTTCGCTGCGCGCAATGGTGTTTGGTTCTACCAGCCGAATCGGCACACGCAAGCCGACCGTGTGCTCAACGGCAGAAGCCAGCTGCTTTTGTATCGACTCCAATTCGCGGATGCGGTCGCCGAACATTTCTTGGGTCACTTCCACCTGCACTTCGATCTGGTCGAGTCCGCCCTTACGGGTGAGTAGAATCTGATAGTGCGGAACGGTTTCCTCAACCGAAAGCAGCGCGGATTCGATCTGCGACGGGAAGACGTTGACGCCGCGAATGATCATCATATCATCGCTACGCGAGCGGATGCGGTTAATGCGGCGGATGGTGCGGCCGCAGGCACAACGTTCCGGAATAATCGACGTGATATCGTGTGTGCGATAACGAATCATGGGGAAAGCCTGTTTGGTAAGCGTCGTGACAACCAACTCACCTTCCGCGCCGTCGGGTAGGACTTCGTCCGTTTCCGGATCGACGATTTCGATCAGAAAATGGTCTTCAAAAATATGGATCCCCGCCTGCTCGGAACATTCAATGCCAACGCCGGGGCCGATAATTTCCGTCAATCCGTAAATATCAAACGCCTTGATACCGGACTCACGCTGAATGTATTCGCGCATAGCCTCGGTCCACGGCTCCGCGCCAAAGATGCCGATTTTCACACCGAGCTCTTCAAACCGCACCCCGTCGGCATTCACTTTCTCGATCAAATGAATGAAATAGCTCGGGGTGCAACAAAGGGCCGTGACACCGAAATCTTTCATCACCAGAATCTGACGCTCGGTATTACCGCCGGAAATCGGAATGACGGTCGCACCGAGCCGTTCCGCACCGTAATGCGCGCCGAGTCCGCCGGTAAAAAGGCCGTAGCCATACGCGTTCTGCAACACATCGCCGGAGTGCATGCCGGTGGCGACAAACGATCGCAACATGACACTGCTCCAGACCTCCAAGTCGTCCTTGGTATAGCCGACCACAATCGGCTTGCCGGTCGTGCCACTGGACGCATGCAGGCGGACGACCTCTTTCATCGGCACCGCAAACAGTCCGTACGGATAGGTGTCGAGCAGGTCGGTTTTCACGGTGAACGGAAGTTTTGCCACATCCTCTAGGCTGGAAATATCTGACGGCGACAGCCCCCGATCATCCATGCGCTGACGGAAAAGATCCACGTTGTCGTAGCAACGCTGAACCGTATCGCGAAGGCGAGTCAGCTGCAACGCACGCAACTGCACGGATTCCAGATAATCGGGCATACACTCGGGATGGATGTCGGGCTTCATGCGTTCTCCTAAGCTGATTGACGCCCCAGCTCAAAAGCGGCTTCATTCACTTGATGCAGTTTTTCGGGAAGATTTTCGCGAATCACTTCCTGCCAGGCTTCGGCGGGAACCTCCAGATGACGGCTCAGCAGACCCAGCATGGCGATATTAAAGGCTCGCTTGTTACTCAGTTTTTCCAAGTCAATCATCCCCGGCTTGAGAATGACGGTTTGCGACGAACAATCTGCTTCGTAAAGCGGGAACTGATCTTCCTGAAACAAAACCAGATAATCAATCGTTCCGGCGGGGATCATGGGACTGAACACTTTTTCACCGAAACGCACATCGCTACAGATTGACCCGCCGCGCTGGCTCATGCCATGCACTTCCGCTTTTTTCACATCCATTCCCTGTCGGAAAAACACTTCGGCCAAAATCTGCGTGGAGGTCAAAACACCCATGCCGCCGAGCCCGACGATTTTAATGCTAATAATATTTTTACTCATACAAATTATCCTTGGGTTGCCGGTTTCACACCTTTACGGGCCACTGCCAGAATGCAGGGACGGCGAACAATTAAAACGGTCAGTTCATCTTTTTCAAGCGCCTCGACCAGCGCGACCTCAAACTCAACGGATTGGCGGACCGGATCGAATGTTCCAATGTTTGGAACATTCATCGCGCGGACCACTTGTTCATAATCGAGCCGGTTGGCCGGTGAATGATCCAGTAGATGGCCTGTGCCGGGATGTTCCTGCTGACCGGTCATCGCCGTTGTCGAATTGTCGAGAATCAATAAAACATGCCCGGTCGGCGGAACGTTATAGGTCATCTCTGCAAGACCGGTGAGTCCGCTGTGAACAAACGTGCTGTCCCCGATCACACTGACCACGCGCTTGGCTTCGTCGCGCGGCAGAACGTGGCGCAGACCGATGCCGACACCGAGACTCGCGCCCATGCAGATCTGTGTGTCCATTGAGGCGAGCGGCGGAAGCGCCGCCAGCGTGTAGCAACCAATGTCACCCGCGACAATGCAGTTGTGTTTCTTGAGTATTTCGAATGTGATCGTATGTGGACAGCCTGTGCAGAGCTGCGGCGGCTTGCCGCGCGGCGGAGCCGCCTCGGGCGAAAAATCATTCGCCAAAATACGCTTCACCCGCCCCACATCCAGTTCGCCGAAACGATACATTTCCGGCGCGCTTTCAATCGTACCGCCCGCAGCCCGCACGGCATCGGCCATATACGGATCGTTTTCTTCAATCACCACGGCGCGCTCAACCGATGCGACGAACTTGAGCAGGGCCTTCATCGGCGGCGGATAGCTCATGCCGACTTTAAAAAATGAAGCATCCGGAGCGGCTTCGCGTGCATGCTGATAGGCAACACCTGAAACCAAAATCCCAATGGGATTTGATCCCTCGATCTTTTGATTGGGCCCTTCCTTTTCGTTCCACTCAGCGATCTCCGCCAGCTTCTGCCGCAAGCGGCGATGCGCCGGACGGGCGTGACCCGGAACCATGACGTGATACGGAATATTGCGCTCAAAGTGAGCCTTCGGCAGATCGATGTCCGGCGTGCGAGGTGTGACGATTGTGCCGGAATGGCAGACGCGCGTGGTCAGCTTAACGATCACCGGAATTTTCCAACGTTCGGAAACTTCGAACGCCAGGCGGGTGAATTCGTAGGCTTCCTGCGAGTCGGACGGTTCCAACAGCGGCACGCCGGCCGCGACGGCGTAACGGCGCGTATCCTGTTCGTTCTGACTGGAGGCCAGCCCCGGATCGTCAGCTACAATAAAAACCAGTGCGCCGTCGACGCCGCTGTAGGCGGCGGTAAACAGCACGTCGGCGGCGACGTTCAGCCCAACGTGTTTCATCGTCGTGAAAGCGCGCACGCCGGCGAAGGAAACGCCCAACGCCACTTCAGCGGCGACTTTTTCGTTCGGCGACCATTCGGCTTTCCCGCCCAGCTTATTAAACACATCGAGTATTTCGCTCGACGGCGTTCCGGGATAACCGGCCCCGCGGGCGGCGCCTGCATGCAATGCGCCCAGTGCCACCGCTTCATTGCCCATTAAAAATTGTCGTTCCATTATTTTCCCCATTCAAAAACTTCGATAGATCGTCAGATTCAGCAAAATAAACAGGCGCGTCAATCAGCGAAAGACAGCTCCCTTGATCCTCCCACTCCACAACAGGACTTACAGACTGAAACAACCGAAAACCACTCGTTCATCTTCAATCCGTTCAAATCCCATTAGCTCTCGGGTAAGATCCGAGGACGGTGAGAACCGCACAGTGCTCTTTGAGTTCTTCGAGCGCGACCTTGACGTGCGGATTGTCGGCATGACTGTCGAAGTCGACAAAAAAGTAGTATTCCCACGCCTTGTTTTTGCTCGGGCGCGACTCGATTTTGCTCATGTTAATACCGTTACGCTTAAGCGCATCAAGGGCGTCATGCAACGCGCCAACGTCGTCTTTGATACCAAAATAAATGGAGGTTTTATCCTCGCCGGTCGGTTCGCCGTATTTTTTGCCGATGACAAGAAAGCGGGTGGTGTTTCCGCTAACGTCCTGAATATTATCGGCGAGAACATCAAGGCCGTAGAGTTCCGCCGCGAGCTGACTGGCGACGGCGGCGCAGTCGCTCGTCGATGCCATTTCGGCGGCGAGGGTCGTGCTGTTGACCGCGTCGAACTCGATGCCGGACATATTGGCGTTGAGCCAGCGGCGGCACTGCCCGAGCGCCTCCTGCTTGGTGCAGATGCGACTGACTTTTTCGCGCGGCACGGAGGCCATCAGGCAGAGCGAAATCGGTAGATAGATTTCCGCACAGATTTTGAGTGTTGTTCCAGTGAACTGATCGAACGTGTGCGTCACCGCGCCTTCGGTCGAGTTTTCGATCGGCACCACGCCGTAATCGGCGTTGCCGTTTTCGACTGCGGCGAACACATCGGCAATGGAACCGGCGGGATGATATTCCACGCTGGCGCCGAATTTGGAGCGTGCGGCCTGATGGGTAAAGGTAGCCGGCGGGCCAAGGTAGGAAATCCTCAAATTGCTTTCCAGCGCGAGCGCGGCGGACATAATTTCGCGATAGATGGCGCGGGCCGATTTATCCGGCAGCGCCCCCCCCTGATTGAGTTGGCTAATTCGATCAAAGACCTCTTTTTCGCGAGAAGGGACATAAACCTCGCCCCCCTGCTCTTTTTTGGTCTTCCCGATTTCAACCGCCACATTGACCCGCTCGTTAAGTAGCTCAACGAGCTTCGCATCGAGCTTATCAATCTGCTTTCTCAGTTTCTCCAGACTCATCGGGTGCCTCCTTTATCGGAACGTTCTAAATCTGAAATACCCAAAACCGAATGAAACCCAAAGTTAAAAATCAAAAATGAAATCAACAGTTCGTTATTCGTCATTTGAATTTCCTTCCGGATTGGGTGCTTCGTCATTTTGGATTTCTTCCAGTTCTTTTTCCATCTCAGGGAAAGAGTTTGTCTGCTCGACCTTGCGGCTTTCCTCCTCGTCGCGGCGCTTCAGCTCGTCCATGCCGGGCATGTCGTCGAGACTGTTCAGGCCGAAATGCTCCAGAAAGCGCTGGGTGGTTCCGAACATCCACGGGCGACCGGGAAGCTCACTGCGTCCGACCACTTTCACCAGTTGCAGCTCCACCAAGTTGCGCAGGATGTTGTCGACGGAGACGCCGCGCACCGATTCAATTTCGGAACGCAGCACGGGCTGACGGTAGGCGATAATTGCCAGGGTTTCGAGTGCGGGTTTGGAGAGCTTGGTGGTGCGGTCTTTATCCAGCAGAGTACGCACCCACGGGCCACAAGCGGTGTTGTTCTGTAGCCGGAACCCGTGCGCCACTTCGGCCACATGAAGGCCGGTCGCGCCGTTGGACAGCTCTTCTTTCAGTTTTGCGACCGCCTCGAGAATTTCCTTCTCTTTCAGGGAGGCAAACTGTTCGCAGAGGCCACCGTAGCTTTCGCCGGCGCCCATCAGCGCTTTGCGAATTTCCTTGGCGGTCACCGGCTTTTTGGCCGCGAACAGCAGCGCGCCGATAATTTCCTTCAATTCGGGAAGTACTTCGATGTCACTCATAACAATTCACCATCCTCTTCAAAAACAGACACCGGATCGTCCTCGCTCTCCTCTACCTGTTCAATGACAATTTCCTCAAAGTGGCTGTCCTGTCGGGCGGCCAGACGATTGAGTTTAATCAGCTCTAGCACCGCCAGAAAGACACAAACGATTTCGTAGCGGGAACGCATATCGATAAACAACCGGCTGAGCGAAATGGTTTTGCCTCCACAGGTGCGCTCTAGCAAATCATCCACCTTTTCGGCCACGGTAAACTGCTCCGCGAAAATTTCCTGCAACTCCTCTTCCGGGGCACGGTCGAGGGCCTCGTTCAGCGCGGTGATCAGATCAAAAATTCCAACGTCCTGCATCCCGATATCTGGGCGGGCACCGAGCTCGACATGCTCGCCCTCGCGACCAAACACATTTTCCTGTTCCTCTTCAAGAACCCCAAGGAAACCAGCGGCGTCTTTAAATTTTTTGTATTCGACGAGCTGGCGGACCAGATCCCAGCGCGGATCGTCCTCGTCGTCGTCTTCCACCGGACCGCGCTGTTCGTCGGGCAGAAGCATGCGGCTTTTGATGAGCATCAGCGTGGCGGCCATCACAATAAAGTCGCCAGCGATCTCGAGGTTGAGGATTTTCATCAGATCGAGATATTCCATGTACTGGGTAGTGATTCGCCCGATGGGAATATCGCAAATTTCCACCTCATCTTTTTTGATGAGGTAGAGCAGTAGGTCGAGCGGACCCTCGAAAACCTCGAGGTTTACTTTGTATTCTTCGTTGGGGAGCAAATCGGCCATGTAGGTTCTTCTTTTCATTAAGTCCCGGAAAAGGGGTTATTCCAACCCGACGGCCTTGCGGGCGGCCTGCAGGGTACGACGGATTTCAATCCGCGCCTTTTCAGCGCCTTTCGCGAGAACCTCTTCGACAAAATCCATATTGCTTTCGAGCTCGGCACGTTTGGCGCGCATCGGCTCAAAGTGTTCGTTGATTTTCGCGAGCAGCTCTTTTTTGGCGGTGCCGTAGCCGAAGTTACCCGCGCGGTAGCGTCCGGCCAAATCGGCCTGCTCCTCTTCCGAGGCAAACAGTTTATAGAGCGCGAACACATTACAGGCGTCCGGATCCTTCGGATCTTCGAGCTCTTTGCTGTCGGTCACAATTTTCATGACGCGCTTTTTGAGCGGACCGAGTGCTCCGAAAATCTCCAGCGTGTTGTCGTAGGATTTCGACATTTTCTGCCCGTCAATCCCCGGCACCACGGCGACCGAATCGCGAATGAACGGTTCAGGAATCGTAAACACGTCGCCGTACATATTGTTGAACTTGGTGGCGATGTCGCGGGTCACTTCCACGTGCTGCTTCTGGTCACGGCCGACCGGAACCACCGTGGACTGCACCGCGAGAATATCTGCGGCCATCAACACCGGATAAGCAAACAGGCCGTGCGTGGCGGGCATGCCTTTGGCGGTTTTGTCTTTATAGGAGTGGCAGCGCTCCAGCAGACCCATCGGCGTGACCACCGACAAAAGCCATGCGAGCTCCTGAACCTCCGGCACATCACTCTGGCGATAGAATGCGGTCTTGTCGGGATCGAGCCCAGCGGCCAAAAAATCAAGTGCGACATCCGTCGTCATTTGACGTAGCGCGTCGGCATCGCGAACACTGGTCAGCGCGTGGTAGTCGGCAATAAATAAAAACGCCTCGCCCTGCTCCTGCAGTTCGAGCGCGGGCTTCATCATGCCGAAATAGTTTCCGATATGCAGTTTGCCAGATGGTTGTATGCCTGAAAGTATTCTCATCTTAAAATCAACTCCTGTTTTAACCGCGAATTACACGAATGAATGCGAATCAATGCGGATATAACTTTAAAAACAGGAAACTGTAGCCGTAACCGTCAATGCTTTCAAGCTATGGCAGTCACGAAAGGCACCTGAAAGCAGAGCGATAAATAATTTTCTGGAAGAAAATAACGACCAGTGGAAGTGGTTCAAAAAAGCGCGCGAAGGCGCCCTTTATTGACCAGAAGACGGTTTCGTTTTGTACTCGCCGCCCTCTTCCTGCACACGGAGAGCCTCGACTGCAGAAACCTTGTAAGGCTTCCCTCCACGATTGATGATCACGTTCTGCTCCAACTTGGCTTTATTAACCAATTCGTCATGAACCGCACGTTCCAGACACTGGCGACCATCCTCGGTTTTTTTCAGCGAATACATTGATAAAATTTAAAACTGTTCGCCTATAGCGCCGGGCAATAGCCTCGTCTGGAATATCATATCCGCCCGATTCCACCAGCGGGTATTCACAGAGAGCCTACCGGGAATTCCACGACGAACGGGTGTCTTTCTATCTCAGTAGCATAAGAAAAGGAACGACGACGCAGATCTACTCCATTCGCGCCGAGCACGTCGGCAAAGTCAGCGCCCTGCCCGCTACCGTCGAACTCATGTATGAACCCCGCCAAAGCGCTAACTCCGAGGAATATAAATTTCGTATCTCAAGATAAGCGAAAAATAGTGCCGTTCATTTTTCGATCGGGATTCAACCGGCGCGATAAGCACATCGCGCCGCACCTTCTTCATTCGCGCCCATTCGCGTGCATTCGCGGTTAGAATCTAAACCCGCGTTTTTTCGACGAGGTAGTCGCGAATGGCGGCTTCGTCGTTGGCGATGGTGTCGCAACGAGTTTTTAACGACATCATCACCCGGTTTTCGTCCGGTATTCAACCGATTCCTCGGAGACCATACCGGCCGTGCGTTCCCGGCGGACAAGCGGATGTCCGCTCCGTTTCTGCTTTTCCATCAGATCGGCACAAATTGCGTCCAGATCATAATTGAATTTCCGGGCGTGTTCATCGCGAAATTCACGCACTTCATCTACAATCGGGTCATTCATCGATTTCTCCTAAAAATTCATCTGGCGAACACAGCTCCGGACAAACAAGCCCTTGAGACTCTACCGCCCGCCTGATTTTCGACCGAGTAGCAGGATTGTTAATGTGTTTAAAATTCCATGTCACGATCAAATCAACAGCATGCACGGCAGCGGTTGCGATATGGAGCGCATCCTCGGGAAATTTTTCAGGAACCGCACCGTTTTCGATCAAAACTCTGGCCAGTTCTTTACAGGCAACATTGATCTCTAGCTCCTTTAGTCCAGTCAGAACCTCAAGCCGTCTCGCAGCAGCATCCGGATCGCCCTTGCCCGCTTCTTGCAAAACCAGTTCGGAGACAAATACATCGTAATCCTTTATGCGAGCCCAAAAATCAGCCGTAGCCAGCTGATGCCCAGCCATTACAACGTCTTTTGACGGTCGGGCCGTCAAATAACTCACGACGCTGGTTTCAATGTAAATGCTCCTCTTCATAGCTTATGATTATAATTCTGAAACAGGGCGATGGACAGTAGTTTAACCAATTTTCCAAGGCTTGGAAAAATCCGTTTTCATCCGCGCCATCTGCGGTTAAAATTATCCAAGCATTGGAACCCGATTCTCTGCAGACAGGCAGGATGCCTGTCCCACTTTCCAAACAGTGGAAAACGCGCCCGGCCCTTCGATGAACTCAGGACAGGCGGTCGAGTTCCACCTTCTTCATTCGCGTCTATTCGCGTTCATTAGCGGTTAGAATCTACGCCCGCGTTTTTTCGACGAGGTAGTCGCGAACAGCGGCTTCGTCGTTGGCGATGGTGTCGCAACGGGTTTCGGCATCGGCCAGCGCGTCGAGCAGCGGATGATGCGCCGCCTCGCCGAGTGCCTGTTCGATGGCATCGGTGAATTTGGCCGGGTGCGCGGTCGCTAGACAGATGGTCGGGACAGACGGCGCGCTCGGAGAGCTCGCCCTGCCTTTAAACTTTTCAGCAACAACGACGCCGACGGCGGTGTGCGGATCAAGGGTGTAATCGTATTCGTCGTGGTATTTACGGATCGTGGCAAGCGTCTGCTTGGCATTGCCTTCGCCGGCGGCGAACAGGTCGTCCGATCCGTCCACAGTCAGTGAGCCGTTGGCGGAAAAATGATCCATCATTTCGGTGAGCTTTTCGGCATCACATCCGCACCGATAGTAAAGATAGCGCTCAAAATTGCTGGCGACTTGGATATCCATCGACGGGCTGAGCGTCGACACCACGTCGCCGAGACTGTATTCGCCGGTGTTGAAGAAACGCGACAGAATGTTGTTTTCGTTGGTGGCCAGAATCAGCTTTTTGACCGGCAGGCCCATCTTCACTGCGAGATAACCGGCTAGGATATCGCCGAAGTTTCCGGTCGGCACCGAGAACTGCACTTCGGATGCTCCGGTGCGCTCCTGCACGCGGAAGAAGGAGTAGAAATAATAAACGGTCTGCGCCAGTACGCGCGCCCAGTTGACGGAATTGACTGAGCCGAGCGAGTGCTCTTCCTTGAAAGCCACATCAGAAAAGATGGTTTTCATCAGGTGTTGGCAGTCGTCGAAGGTACCATCAACGGCCAGATTGAAAACGTTGTCGTCGAGCACACTGGTCATCTGCTTTTCTTGAATCAGGCTGGTGCGTCCCTTCGGATGCATAATGAAGATGCGGATGTTCTTTTTACCATGCACGCCACAGATGGCGGCGGAGCCGGTGTCGCCGCTGGTCGCGCCGAGAATATTCAGCTCACCCCCGCGCTTTTCGAGAATGTATTCGAACAGGTTGCCGAGAAACTGAAGCGCCACATCCTTGAAGGCGAGCGTCGGACCGTGCCACAGTTCAAGAATATGCAGATTGCCGACCGGCATCACGGGAGCGACGTCCAGCGCACGGAAAGTGGAGTAGCTCTTATCGATCAGCGCTTTCAAATCTTCGGCTGGCATATCGGTGGTGAACAGGCTCATTACCTCGAAAGCCAGTTCGGGGTAGGAAAGATCCTGCCACGCGGCTAACTTGCCCGAAACATCCGGCAAACTTTCGGGCAATAGCAATCCGCCGTCGGGCGCCAGCCCCGTCATCACGGCATCCAGGAAGCTCACCGGCTCCATTTTTCCTCTAGTACTGATGTATTTCATCTAAACCTTCAAAATTAAGAGGCGCAGAATAGCCCAGCCGGAACTCTGAATAAACGAAAAAAGCGCCGATCTAATAAAGGATTAGCAAATTCATGGACAGCAGAACCGAAGACGAAGTCGAGCTAGGCCGGCCTACCGACTTGTCCGCCGTAGCGAAACGTGCGAAGGAGGAAGGCTGGACGGCAGTGAAACGGCAATTATTTTTTACACAAGAAAGGCATCATCTGTATCCGGATATTCTTAATGATTCTGCAAAAAATCTGTCCAGATCCATTTCCAAACCTTGGAAAAGCCTTTATACTGCCGCTTCTCAAAAGGAGGTTTATGATGCAAAAACTAACCCGCAGGGAATTTGTTAAAGCCGGAGCCCTCGGCACCGCCGCTCTAGCCGCCGCTCCCGCCGTCTCCACCGCCGCGGCGAAAGACAAAACCGATGTGTGGGTCTTCGAAGGTGAAAGCAACCGCGCGCTGATGGAAGCCTGCATGAAAACGATTTACGAAAACGGCGGATTTGGGCCAAACGCAAAAAAAGTGGCGCTCAAAGTGAATGCAGCGTGGGATCGTACCCCAGAGCAGGCCGCCAATACCCACCCCGAACTGGTGGATGTATTTCTGGAAAAAGTAATCGAAACGGGCGTCAAGGTGGTGATGCCAGAACTGCCTTGCCAGCGTGCTGGCAAATCGTTCGTTAGCAGCGGTCTGCAAGCCGTAGCCGACAAGCATAAGGTCAAAATGATCGACCTGAAAAAAGAAAAGCGAGAGTTTGTCGACATTGAGATCCCAGGCGGAAAGACCTTAAAAAAAGAGCGCGTCGCCCGCGACTTTCTGGAGGCCGATGCGGTCGTCAACATGCCGGTGGCCAAACACCACGGCGGCGGGACTCTGACGATGTGCATGAAAAACTGGATGGGTGCCGCAGAAGGACGCAAATTCTGGCACGTCAAAGGCCTGCACCAATGCATTGCCGACTTTTCGAGCTTTATGAAGCCGACCTGGGCCATTATCGATGCCACCCGCTGCATGACCAGCCGCGGCCCGCAGGGTCCGTCCGAAGATATGATCTATCCGCACCAACTGATCGTTTCCCAAGATCAGGTGGCCGCAGACAGTGTCGCCGCCCTGCTCTTCCACGACTCACCCTACAAAGTGAACTATCTGGAGATCGCCCGGGATATGGGCATCGGCGAGACCGAAACCAGCAATATGAACATCCACCGCATCACAGTCTAATGGTCAAAACACCGAAACGCACCTGGCTTAAATGGATGGTACGACTGCTAATTCTGGCGGCCGCACTCTTTTTCGTCATTGGCGGTCCGCTTCCGGCCTGGATGGGACGGATCGTGCCTGCATTCAGCCCGTTGACGCTGTTTGCAGAATCTATCTCGCAGCGCACGTGGTATGCCGGACTTTTCTGGAGCATCCCCCCTCTGGTAGTTCTTCTACTGGCGGTCTTCAAGGGCCGGTTCTTCTGCCAGTGGATCTGCCCGCTGGGAACGCTCTATGCCCTTCCAGTAAAAATAAGTCGCAAGACAAAGATTCTACAAATCCGCATCAACGCACTGATTTTCTGGATCATTCTGGGCGGCGCGGTGATCGGCGCGCCACTGCTGCTGTGGCTCGATCCACTCTCCACCGTCAGCCGACTCGGGGTCTGGACACTGGGGCCCGGCCTGCTGATTCCGCTCTTCCTGCTGTTCAGCTTCTTTCAGCCGCAGGTGTGGTGCACCCACCTCTGTTCGCTCGGCTACTGCTTTGATCTCGCCAACCGTAAAACCAGCAAAGCCGTATTCCGGCGCGACCGCCGGCAGTTCATCGCCGGCCTCGGGCTCGGCGCCGGAGCGGCCGCGATTCTTCCAGCCCTTCGACGAGGCTCAGGGCAAGACATTGGAAAAAATCAGCAAAAGTCCTCTGTCCTGCCTCCAGGCGCCATAGGAAATTTCGCCGAAATCTGCACGCGCTGCTACGCCTGCGTCAACATCTGCCCCGTCGAAATAATCAAAGTTAAAAAAGGCGGCCCGCTCAACGAGCTGGCCATGCCAGAACTCGTCTTCGAAGAATACGGATGCGAGGAATCCTGCAACCTCTGTGCACAGGTTTGCCCAACCGGCGCCATCCGTTCGATCCATCACGACCGGAAATGGAGAACGCAAATCGGCGTCGCCAAAGTGGAACGGGAAAAGTGTCTGGGCTGGACGGACAACCAGTACTGCATGGTTTGCGACGAATACTGCCCCTACAACGCAATCACCACCAAAATGCGGGGAAATATCCCCTGCCCGATTGTCGACCCGACCCTCTGCCGAGGATGCGGCGCCTGTGAAGGAGCCTGCCCCGCAACTCGGGAAGGCAAAGCCATTTTTGTTCACCCAGTTCAACCTCAACGTCAACTCAAAGGCCTGTCATGATCATCGACTCAATCGAAAACCACACCCTCTACCCGTACGGCGAACTCTGGGCAAAAGCCTTCGACTTCCTGCGCACAGCCACTCCAGAGCTCGAAGACGGAAAAGTCATCTTGGATGGCGACGACCTCTTCGCCGGCATCAACTGCTACGAAACCAAAAACCGCGCGTCCGCCAAACTGGAAACGCATCAGCGCTATGTGGACATCCAGATGCTACTCAGCGGAACCGAGTGTCTGGAGGTTTTCCCGAAAAGTGGCCTGACCGTTAGCGAGCTCTATGATGCCGACAAAGATGCCGAGTTTTATAAGGTGCCGGAAACCGCTCCCGTACGGATCACTCTGACACCGGGGCAATTCATCGTCTTCTTTCCCGAAGACGCCCACATGCCCTGCCTCAACGCCAGCGGCAGCTCCAAACCGGTTCAGAAAGTGGTCATCAAACTCCGTATTAAGTCGGTTTAAAACTGAAACATGGTTGAGCGGATTACTTCGCCGACCGTCGGGTGCGGGAATACAATTTTCTTCACATCCTCAACCCGCAATTCGGATTCGATCATCGCGGCAACGCCCCAGATAATTTCCGAGCTGTACGCTCCGAACATATGAACACCGAGAAGCACATCGGTTTCGGCATCTTTGACCACCTTGACCTGACCGGAGCCGGTCTTGCCGTTTTCGGCAAGAAAACGCCCGCTCATCATCAGCGGTAGCGAGGCCGATTTGACTTCGAACCCAGCTTCTTTGGCCTGATCTTCGGTCAAACCGCATCCGGCAATTTCGGGCATGGAATAAACCACCCACGGAATCGCGTTCATGCGGAAGCGGTCCGGTTTGCCGAGAATAGTGTTGAGCGCAACCCCACCCATTCGCGTTGCAGAATGGGCCAGCTGCGATTTTCCGGTCACATCGCCGATGGCGTAAACATTCGGCAGGTTGGTGCGCATCTGCTCGTCGGTTTTAATGCCGCGCTGGTCAACGTCGAGCTTGGCCTCCTCGAAGCCCATGCCGGTCAGATTCGGCGCACGACCGACGGACATCAGCACGATGTCCGCGTTGATCGATTTTTCCTCGCCCGTCTTGTCGACATATTTCACGTCGTGCCCATCGATGGCCGTGACGCGGCAACCGAGGTTGAAATCAACTTTGTCTTTTAGCGCGGCGCGAAAGCGCTTAGCCTGACCCTTATCCATAAAGGAAATAATTTCGTCGAGCATTTCGATCACATCGACTTTGACACCCAGACTGCTGAAGAAGCTGGCAAACTCGATGCCAATCACTCCGCCACCGATTACAACGAGAGATTTGGGCAGCTCTTCCACACTGAGGATTTCCTTGCTGGTCATCACGTGATCCTGCTCTGCACCGGAAATCGGCGAAACAAACGGAGAGCCTCCGGTGGCGATGACCACATCGGTTCCTTCATAGACGGTTCCGTCCACTTCGACCTTGCCCGGACCCAGCAGTTTCGCTTCGCCGTTGAGAACCGTGACCTTGTTCTTTCTCATCTGCCCGGCGATCCCGCCGCGAAGCATCTCAATGACTTCCTGTTTCCAGGCCATCATTTTTTTGAGATCAAAAGAAACCTCACCGGTGATGACGCCGAATTTCGGGGCTTCTTTGGCGTGAACGTAATGTTTGGCGGAATTCAACAGCGTCTTGGTGGGAATGCAGCCCCAGTTGAGGCAGACCCCGCCGAGATGCTCTTTTTCAATCAGCAGAACCTTCTGACCTTGATGCCCTGCCTGTTCGGCCATTTCGTAGCCGCCCGGCCCCGCGCCGATGATAATGATGTCATACATAAGGATTCTCCTTTCAGTGGAAATCAACCCATGCATTAAATACGAAAATCCGCCTCACAAGAACCCTCTAAATCCAGTTTTATTTCCCGCACATCAAAAACACCTTTCCAAACATTGGAAACTGGCGGAGTGCCGGAGCGTTTGCGTATACTCCGATCCGAAATCATATAGAAAAGGAATCCCCATGCTTTATCTCTTCCTTGTCTCGTTACTGTGGGCGTTTTCATTCGGATTGATCAAGGGCGGACTCTCCGATCTGCCCTCCTCACCGGTCGCCTTCCTGCGCCTAGCCATCGCCTTTGCGGTATTTGCGCCGTTTCTGCGCATCCGCAACCTGCGCCCCAGCGGTGCAGCGAGGCTGCTACTGACCGGCACGGTGCAGTACGGACTGATGTATGTAGCCTATATCCACTCCTTCCGCTACCTGCAGGCCCACGAGGTTGCGCTGTTCACCGTCTTTACCCCGATCTATGTCACCCTCATCAACGACCGGTTCGAACGGCGCTTTAATCCAACCGCACTATTCGCCGTGTTGCTGGCCGTGGCCGGCGGCCTCGTTATTAAATATCAACAGCTCGGCTCCGAAGATCTCTGGCGCGGCTTCGTGCTGATGCAAGCGGCCAACCTCTGTTTCGCCTTCGGGCAAATTTTCTACCGGCGCACCATGGCCAACCTGCCGGAGAACCCGTCCGATCTGCAGGTGTTCGGCCTGCTCTATCTTGGCGCGGCCTTCACCGCCGCGCTGGCAACCATCGGCTCCGACTGGACCACGTTTGAACTGACGCTCAAACAGGGCGGCATCCTGCTCTACCTCGGCATCATCGCCTCTGGGCTCGGCTTTTTTCTCTGGAACCTTGGCGCACGCCGCACCGGTGCCGGCGCGCTGGCGGTCTTCAACAACCTGAAAATCCCGCTCGGCATCCTCGTCTCCGTGCTCATTTTCAAAGAAAACACGGATTGGCCGCGCTTGGCCGCCGGCGGTGTATTGATGGCGCTAGCACTGCTCATCAATGCGCTAAAAACTACCGGGAAACCCTGTGAATAGCTCAATGATTAAAATCATCACGGTTTGACTTCACTTCGACCCGTGCTGTATAAGTTTCAGGTGTTTTATCACTGTTTATTAAGGAGACCGCTATCATGACCAATAAGTCTGTTTTCCGTTTTGCCGGCCTGCTGTTTGCTCTGGCTCTCATCTGTACCACCTGCGGCTGGGGCCGGATCCTGATCTTCGCGCCAGTCATCATCCACAGCATCCCCGAAGGCGCGGAAGTCTACAGAACAGACGGCACCAAAGCGCTGGGTGTGACCCCGTTTAAAGCCTCCATCTTTCATGCCAGCAAAACGTTCGAAGTGCGCATGGACAAATTCTTTACTCAACCGGTTGTGCTCACGTTCGACTCGGCGAGAGAGGTGTACGTCATGCTGAAGCCGAAACCGATTCTGGTTTACAGCAAACCGACTGCAGAGATTTTTGCAGTCGGCTCCGACACCCCGTTGGGCAAAACCCCACTGAAGGTGGACGTACGGCAGGAAGACCGCAACTATGTGCTCAAAGCTGAAGAGTATTATGATCTAGAAGTGACCCTCGGCGTATCTGTGGACAATCCGGTTGTCGTGGAACTCGCCCATCGACCGCTCATCACCCTCAACGCCAGCCAAAGCGATGTCGACATCTACGAGAACGGAAACCTCCTGTCGAAAGCTCCGGTCACCACGGAAATTGAGCAGCCGCGTTCCTTTGAGCTGCGCAAAGAAGGCTACTACAATAAGACAATCGACCTGACTCCGGAACAGACGCACGAGCTGGTGTATAAAACGACCCTCGAGCTCACCCCGTTTCCGATCATCAACATTGACGTCACCCCGGCGGATGCAGAAGTCTATATCATCGGCAATGACGAGCCGATCAGCAAAGGATCTATCAAGCTGACGATCGAGCAGGAAACCAGTTTTGAAGTCAAAGCGGACCGCTACTATACCGACAGCTTCACGGTTGAAGCCAAAGACCAGCTCGCCAAAGTGATGCTTAAGCCCATGCCCTATGTCACGATCGCCAGTGATCCCTCCGGCGCCGAAGTTTATTTTAATGGGGAACTGCTTGGCACCACACCACTGGAACGGCTGATTGAAGAGGAAACCCCCTTCGAATTAAAACTCGACAGATATCTCCCGCAGAGCGTGACTCTGGGTAGCGACGACATGCGGCCGGTCATCACACTGGAAAAAGTACCTGCTCCGGCGGCCATTGCAATTGAGCCTTCAACACCGGTCGCGGAAGAAGCAGAATCCGACGGCTTTCCGGTCGGACTGATTGCGGGAATCGCCGTTGCGGCGATTGCGGTTGCAGGCATCCTCATCGCCTGGATCAAAAAAGGCAAAAAGTAGTCGCCATACGACTCCACGGAAAAGAGCCGCTCACGCGGCTCTTTTTTTGTGCCCGAACGTTCCAGACATTGGAAAATATGCCGACGTTTTTCCCAACCATTGGAAAAACAAAACACAAAGAAAAAGCCGTTTTCCCAAGGTTTGGGAAAACGACTTTCAGACATCCGGTCCGGAATCTTACAGGCCGGGGCCGGAGATGTAGCTCTGAAGATTTTTGATTTCGAAATCTTTCTGCTCCGCCATGAATTTCACGATGTCCCCGATGGAAATCACCCCAACCACTTTGTCCTCGTCCATGACAGGCAGGTGGCGAATCCGTTTTTCGGTCATAGTGCCCATGCAATTCTCGAGCCGTTCGGCGGGGGTCACGGTGGTCAGCTGGCTGGACATGATCTCTTTGACGGTTACACCCTGCTCGCATTTTTTCTGCAGGTAGATTTTGCGGATGAAATCGCGTTCAGAGATGATTCCGACCAGCTGATCGCCATCCATCACCAGAGCGGTCCCTGCGGAGCGCTCCGCCATTTTTTTAATGGCATCAAAAACAATTGTATCGGGGGATACGGAGAGGATATCGGTTCCTTTTTTTTCAAGCACTTTACTTACTGTCGACATATATTCTTCCCTTTCAGTTGTTCTAAACTCCTCTTCAGTATAATGACCGGATCGTTGCGGGGCAAGCATTGGAAAAAGCTTATTGATTGGCTGAATGGAAATAAAACAATGCCCCCATGCATGAACTTTCGCTAGCCTGCGCATCTCAACCGCGCATCTGTAGCAAACTTGGTAACTGCTAAATATAGGATAAAAAAAACCGCCGCGGATTCCCGAGGCGGATTTCTAAGCGTTCTTAAACGCGCTTACTTCCCACCGAGCGCGCGGGCAGCTGTTTTCGCAGCAGCATCTGCTGTTGCTTTCGCATCGGCAGCGTCAACCTTTAACACTTCAACAACAGCCGTCAATGACTCAACGGCTTCCGAAAGCGAGCTGACGGACGAGTCGAGCTTGCCCTCTACCGCACTCACATCTTCCTCCGCGCTGATTCGGAGATCGGCCAGCTGGCTCTGCAGGTCGTTTACTTCCGCCTGAAGCTCTTTGACCTCCGTGTCCAACGCCGTTCCCAATTGGCCAATGAAGCCCTTCATACCTTCTAGGGTCGCAGCCGAGGCAACCGTCTGCGCATCAAGCTGCGCATCAATCTGTTCGATCTGCGGGGCAACTTTGGAATCAATCATCTGGTCCACTTTGCCGGTTGTTGTACAACCCGACATCAGCAGAACCATCACTAAGCATGAACATGCTATTCTCATTTTCTCTCCTTTTTTTCTACAACAACTCCAGACCTGAGAGCACCTCTCTCAACGTCTCTTTTAGAGCCTCTTCCATTGAACAAAGCGGCAAACGATACACCTCTTCAATTTTTCCCATCATTGCCAGAGCGGCTTTAACCGGGATCGGGTTGGTGTCGATAAACAACGCGTCGAAAAGTCCGATGTATCGGTCGTGCAGAATCTGAGCGGCATCCCACTCCCCCTCGAGCGCAGTATGCACTAGCGAAGCGACGACTCCCGGCACCACATTGGACGCCACGCTAATCAATCCGACCGCGCCGTCGCGCATCATCGGCAGTGCCAGTCCGTCGTCACCGGAGAGCACCTCGATTTCACAGGCGTCGAGCGTCTGTTTCACGCGGGCGACATCGCCGCCGGCCTCTTTAACCGCGACCACCATATTGTGGCCGGCAAGACGGGCAACGGTTTCGATGGCGATTTCGCGGCTGGAGCGGCCAGGCACGTTGTAAAGCACAACCGGCACGCCGAGATCAGCAACCATGGAAAAGTGGCGATAGAGCCCTTCCTGATTGGGCTTGTTGTAATACGGCGTCACCTGAAGCGTAGCGTCAATTCCGAATCCTTTGGCGCGTGCGGTCAGCGCAACCGCTTCCGCTGTGGAATTGGCACCGGTCCCGGCGATCACTTTGGCCCGACCGTCAACATAGCACACGGTCTCCTCAATCACCTTCATGTGCTCTTCGCTATTGAGTGTGGGCGATTCGCCTGTCGTGCCGACAGGAACGATCCCGTCGATCCCGTTTTCGATCTGGAAATCAATCAGCTCACGGTATTTACCGAAATCCACCGACTCATCGGTGTTAAACGGTGTAACAATCGCTGTATGGGCTCCTCTTAAACTCATTCTATCTCCTAAAGTGCGTAACTATGCCTTATGCTGAAAATGATTTCAAACCCTCAAAGTCGAGGGTTGCAAAATAATCTTCGACGGTTTCTTTCCGCCGAATTTGAACAACCGCGCCGTCTTCCCGAAGCAAAAGCTCCGCAGAACGCAGCTTTCCGTTGTAGTTAAAGCCCATCGAATGGCCATGCGCGCCGGCATCGTGAATCACCACCAGATCTCCGATTTCCATTTCAGGCAATGCACGGTCAATGGCGAACTTATCGTTGTTTTCGCAAAGCGAGCCGGTTACATCACAAACAACGTCATGCGCAAGGTCCTCTTTGCCGGGCACGGCAATGTGGTGATAGGCCCCGTACATACCCGGCCGCATTAGATTGACCATGCAGGCGTCGAGCCCGACATATTTTTTATAGGTATCCTTCTTGTGTAGCACACGGCTCACCAGCCAGCCATAGGGGCCGGTAATCATTCGTCCGCACTCCATGCGCACATCGAGCGGCTTCAAGCCACGGCCCGTAATCATCTCTTCGTACAACTCACGAATCCCGTCGCCAACCTTCTCTAGGTCGACCGGCTTTTCTTCCGGCTTATACGGAATGCCGATCCCGCCGCCGATATTGATAAATTCAAATTCAATTTCTAGCTCGACGGACAATTCATAAACCAAATCGAAAAGAAGATGAGCGGTCTCAATAAAATATTTCGCATCCAGTTCATTCGAGGCCACCATCGTGTGTAGCCCAAAACGCTTCACACCCTTTTCCTTCAGCGTCCGATACCCCTCAAAAAGCTGATCGCGGGTGAAGCCATACTTTGCCTCTTCCGGATGACCGATAATCTCGTTGCCGCCCTTCAGCGCACCGGGGTTATAGCGGCAGCAGACCAGCTCCGGAAGACCGGCGCAGTGCTCAAGGTATTCAACATGCGAAATATCATCCAGATTGATAATCGCGCCCAGATCGGACGCCTCAATGTATTCATTCGCCGGCGTATCGTTGGAGGTGAAAATAATTTCATCCCCAGACAAACCAACCGATTCCGCTAGCATCAGCTCGGGAAGCGACGAACAGTCCGCCCCGAAACCTTCCGCCTTCAGAATCTTCATCAAGTACGGATTCGGCGTCGCCTTCACCGCAAAATATTCCTTAAAGCCGGGATTCCAAGCAAATGCCGCCTTCAGGGCGCGGGCGTTGGCGCGGATCGCCGCCTCGTCGTACAGATGAAACGGCGTGGGGAATTCCTTCGTCAGCTCCTCGAGCTGCTCACGATTCAACGGGCACTTTTTGTCAGACATCATTTTCTCCTAAAATTCCGAAGTTTGGAACCGGCTACGTTACCTTTTTCCAAACCTTGGAAAAAATGAAGCAAAAACTTCTGATGTCTAGCAAAATCCTTTTTCCAGACAACAATTTCAGCCACGATCCCTTTGACTCTTTAGCCTCATATGGGGTAATTACCCAAAGTAATCGTATTCAATTCACCGTCCTTTAGGAGATAAAGTCATGCGTTTCGCCATATTAACTATTTTTCTCACAGTCGGCATCGTGGCATTGGCACAAGACCCATCGATTCAACTGGATTCTATAGATGTAGCACTTGCGGACATTGCGACACACGCAAAGAACTATCCTCCAACATTTTCATCGAAAGCCCAGCGCGAAGAAGTCAAAGAAAAGCTACGTGGTATCATCAAACTACTGGACTCTGCTGTTGCTAACCACCCCGATGATCGAGATCTTTTACTGCGGAATGGATTCGCAAACTCGATGGGGCATAATCTTGATTTTGAAGGCTGCGCACAAAAGAGTGCGAATGTATATGAGCACCTGCTCACATTGAGGCCAACCGATGAAGAAGCTAACTATCACTATGGAGCCTTTTTAGGTGGTGTTGGTCGACCAAAAGAAAGCATTGAATATCTCCTGAAGGCTGTCGAACTTGGTTCGACTGAAGCCCATTATTCCTTAGCAATCAGCTATCTCATGCTAGAAGATAAACAGAGCGCCTGCTCACATTTACGGATATATGTCTCACAATATCCCAAAGATAATGACGCAAAGAAACTGCTAGCCGCGGTGGATAACGACAACCTGAAATTTGAAAGAAAAGAAGAATAACCTGCCCCTGCGTCGCAGAAAGTGTTCCAGCCGTAAGTCGCGATTAGTTCAACGTTGTTTTCTCGGGCCATCGATGCGGCTGATACCGAAAGCACTTTCGGAATACCTCAGGTCCAAACCTTGGAAAAAAGAAGAAGGGAGTTTCCAATGGCTGGAAACCCCCTTTTCAATATAGAGCAAGCGTCTCGCTTGCTTATGAACGAGCGAGACGCTCGTTCTACTTTGCTTGCATGGCGGCGCGGACGCGCAGGCGCAGCGCGTTGAGCTTGATGAAGCCGGTGGCGTCGGTCTGGTCGTAGCCACCCTCTTCGTCGAAACTGACGAGCTCCGGGTTGTAGAGCGAGTTGGGGGACTGACGGCCGATCACGTGCACAGCGCCTTTGAAGAGCTTGACGCGGACATCGCCGGTGACGGTCTTTTGGCTTTCAGTAATGGCTGCCTGAAGCATTTCGCGCTCCGGCGCGAACCAGAAACCATTGTAGACGAGCTTGGCGTATTGCGGGATGAAGCCATCGCGCAGGTGCATCACTTCACGATCCATGGTGATCGACTCCATCGCGCGGTGCGCATGGTGCAGAATGGTGCCAGCGGGCGTTTCGTAGATGCCGCGGTCTTTCATGCCGGTAAAGCGATTTTCAACGATGTCGATGCGGCCGACCGCGTGTTCGCAACCCAGTGCGTTGAGCTTACGCATCAGCGCGGCGGGCGAGAGCGCTTCGCCGTTGACGGCAACCGGGATGCCCTGCTCGAAGCTGATTTCAACGATCTCGGCTTCGTCAGCGGCCTGGCTGAGCGGCTTGGTCATGCACCACATATCTTCGGGAGCCTCGGCCCACGGATCTTCAAGCACGCCGCCTTCGAAGCTGATGTGCAAGAGGTTGCGGTCGGTGCTGTAGGGTTTCTTGGCGGAAACCGCGCAGGGAATATCGCGCTCTTCAAGGTATTCAATCATGTCGGTGCGGCCCACAAAGGGAAAGTCTTCTGGCATGCGCCACGGGGCGATGATTTTGATGTCGGGCTTGATGGCGTAGGCAGTCAGCTCGAAACGAACTTGGTCGTTGCCTTTACCGGTTGCACCGTGACAGATGGCTTCCGCGCCCTCTTCGAGGACGATGTCCATCATGCGCTTGGCGATCAGCGGGCGAGCGATGGAGGTGCCGAGCAGGTAGTTGCCCTCGTAAATGGCGTTGGCCTGCATCATCGGGAAAATGTAGTCCTTGGCGAACTCCTCTTCGATGTTATCAACAATACATTTGACCGCGCCGTGCTTGAGCGCTTTTTCTTCGAGACCGTCGAGTTCCTCTTCCTGCCCGACATTCGCGCAGTAGCAGATCACTTCGGCATCATATTTTTCCTGTAGCCAAGTCAGCAACACCGTGGTGTCCAGACCGCCTGAATAAGCCAGTACAACTTTCATTTTTCCAATCTCCTTACAGTCGATTTAAGTCAAAGGTCTTAAGGTCAAAAGTCAAAGGTCATTGACTTTCGACCTTCGACTTTCTGACTTGTTGACTCTATTAAAACGGGATGTCGTCGTCGAATTCACCGGGAGCTTCGGAATCGGCGGGGATCGGCGGACGGTCATCGGCCGCAGCGGTCGCAGCGGCCGGAGCCGGAGCGGCGGCGCCCTCTTCGGCCTCGATTTTCCAGCCGACGAGGTTGTTGAAATAACGCCCGTTATATTCGCGTCCGCGGATATCGAAGGAAACCTTGATTTCCTGCCCTTCAGCCACGTTATCGAGCAGGCTTACCTTGTCCTGCAAAAACTCCAGATTGATCTCCTGCGGGTATTTTCCGTCCTCAACAGTCACCACCACTTCGCGCTTGGTAAATCCGCTCGCAAAAGTCTGCGGTTCCTGAACAAGCTTCACTTTCCCGGTCAATTCATATGCCATTATATTCTCCTCAAATTTCCAAAGGTTGGAACTATCGGGCAACGCGCGCCGGAATTCAACCCAACTCTCTCCCGTTCTTACTCATAATCTTGCTCTTAATCGTACTCCTTCCCCGTTTTAGGGATTAAGAGTATGAGTAAGATTAGGATTAAGACTGGGATCGATAGGGCTCGCAACGCGGGACGAGTGAGGGCGGAACGCGCACCAGCAACTCAGCGACGGGGCCTTCGTACTTTTCCTCCAGCACGGTGGCGGAGTTCTGGAGCAGCGCCAACAAGCGGCCTTCCGAAAGCGGAATGGAGAGCGTCATCAGCTCCTTGTCGCCCTTGAGGCAGTCGGACAGCTCGTCGAGTAGGCCGTCGATATTTTCGCCGGTAACAGCGGAAACGGCCACCGAACGGCCGAGGGTACGGGCCAGTCGTTTTGCCGCGCCGGCGCCCTCTTTGGTATCAATCTTATTGAGAACGCAGAGCACCGACTTTTCCGCCGCGCCAATCTCCTGCAAGACTACGTTGACCGCATCGATCTGCTGTTCTACCTGCGGATGCGAGCAGTCGATCACATGCACAATCAGATCGGCTTCCGTCACTTCTTCGAGCGTTGCCTTGAACGATTCCACCAGATTATGCGGCAGTTTGCGGATGAAGCCAACGGTATCGGTGATCAGGCACAGTTCGCGGTTCGGCAATTCCACCTGACGGGTTGTCGGGTCGAGCGTAGCGAATAGCTGATCTTTGGCATAAATATCGGCTCCGGCCATCTGGTTGAGCAGGGTCGATTTGCCGGCGTTGGTATAGCCGACCAGCGAAACGAGCGCCCAGCCGTGACGGCGGCGGCCGCGCCGCTGTTCGGCGCGGCGGGTGCGCACTTGATTGAGCTCTTTGGTCAGCGTGATGATCAATTCCTGAATGCGGCGGCGGTCCATCTCGACCTGAGTTTCCCCCGGCCCCTTCATTCCGATACCCCCTTTTTGCCGCTCCAAATGGGTCCACATGTTGCGCAGGCGGGGCAGCAAATAGTGATGTTGCGCCAACTCGACCTGCAGGCAGCCCTCGCGCGTTCGGGCGCGCTGGGCAAAAATATCGAGAATCAGTTGCGTGCGGTCGACCACGCGCACACCGATCAGATTTTCGAGGTTGCGGCCCTGCGCCGGCGTGAGATCTTCATCGAACACCACCAGATTGACACCCTCTTCAAGTACACGCCGGCCGATCTCCTCGGCCTTGCCCTTGCCGATGTAATGCCCAGCCTGAATTTTCTGCTGTTTGCAGAGAATCTGGGAGACTACCTCGGCGCCCGCGCCGGCGGTCAACTGAGCGAGCTCGTCGAGCGTATCGCGCACTTCCCACTCTTCGCTCTGCCCGCGCACCCACACACCAATCAGAATCGCCCGCTCGGTCTCTTTATTATCTGTTTCAAAGGTTTCGCTCATAGATTCACCGGAACTTTTTTCCAAACATTGGAAACTTCAGCTACCAATTTTTCCAACCCTTGGAACTTTTGGGCATCGATCCATTCGACGTTGAGCTGGTGGCGGAACCAGGTCATCTGGCGTTTGGCAAGCTGGCGGGTGCGGATGACGGTGCGTTCTTTGGCCTCGGCTTCGGTCATTTCACTGCGCAGGACGGCGAAGGCTTCGGCGTAGCCGATGGCTTTTTGAGCCGTGCTCGAAAGCTCCAGTCCGATAAGACCACGCGCCTCTTCGATCAGGCCAGCGGCGTACATTTTGTCAACCCGCGCGGTGATCCGTTTGTGCAGCACCTCGCGCTCCACATGCAGACCGATCACGGACGGAAGTTCTTTGGGCTGAGTCCGCGGGGCACCGCCGTGCTCCATCAGGCGGACGAGGCGGCGTGGATTTTCGTTGTCGGCGAGCGCAGCGTAGGCTTCGGGCGCGGCGGCGCGGGCCTCGGCCTGCAGTTCGGCGAGGCTCATTTTTTCGGCGCGCTCGCGCAGTGCTTCGTCGGCAACCGGCATGGGGTCGAGCCCAGCGAGCAGGCATTTTACGTAGAGGCCTGTTCCTCCAGCCACAACCGGGCAGGCTGAGCCTGCACCCAACTTTTCCGAGCATTGGAAAAATGCAGGTTTTACGGCGTTGAGCCAGTCGCCGACGCTGAAGGGGTCGGTCGGGTCGGCGAGGTCGATGCCGTGGTATTGAACCGCGCCGCGCTCTTTAGTGGAGGGCTTGGCGGTGCCAATATCCATGCCGCGATAGATATTCATGGAATCGGCAGAGACGACGGGTGCACCGGTCTGTTCGGCCAGACACTGCACAACGGAGCTTTTGCCAGAGGCGGTCGGGCCGACGAGAATAAAGGCGCTAGGGCTACAGGTTGTCATCAGCACTGTTTTTAAGCGGATGACGGGGATGCCACAAGGAGGAAAGCAGATAGAGGCCGACGGCGATGCAGATGGCGGAGTCGGCCACATTGAAAGACGGCCAGTGGTGCGTGCCGATGTGGAAGTCGAGAAAGTCGGTGACCCAGTGGAGTTTGGCGCGGTCGATGAGATTGCCGAGCACGCCGCCGAGCATCAGGCCAAGGGCGATGCGATGGTCGAGCGTCGGGTTGAGCACACGCCGGTGAAAAACTGCCAGCAGGATGAAAACAACGACGGACAGAGTAATGAGAATAACCTGCTGACCGCCGAGCATTCCCCAGGCGGCGCCGGGGTTGCGAACATAGACGAGGTTGAAAAAGCCGGGAATGATTTCCGTGGGCTCCCCGCCATAGACGAAGGTGGAGCGAACCCATACCTTGGTGAACTGATCCAGCAGAACAATAATCAGACACAGAAAGAGTGCCAGCATAGGGGCTCCTTCCGAGGTTAACCGTGCATGGTGCCGCCGAAAGGACGGAACAGGGCGCGACCGCGCTCGAGCTCGGACTGAGCCTGAACGGTGTAGCGCACGTAGGGAAGCGCCAGGAGGCGTTCTTTAGGAATTAATTCCTCGGTCAACTCGCAAATGCCGTAGGTTCCTTTATCGAGGCGGCGCAGGGCCGCATCGATCTCAAAGAGAACTACCTGTTCGGAGCCCATCATGTTGAGTTCCATTTCGCGGTCGAAGGTGTCGGTTCCCTGATCAGAAAGCGAGGGATCGCGCTGGTTGGCGGCCATGTTATCGCGTGACAGGGTGCTGTATTCGCCGGATACCCGTTCGCGAAGCGTTAGCAGGCGGTCTTTAAATACGGAAAGCTCTTTCACCTTAAAAACTTTGCGCGGCTGGATCTCTTTGGCTTCGATCGTTTCGATCGGTACACGCTTAATGCGTTTGATCTTTTTAATCGGAGCCTTGTTGGAAACGGTTTTCTTTACAGGCGCTTTTTTTGCAACCGTCTTTTTTGCCGGCGCTTTTTTTGCCGCCGTCTTTTTAGCCGGTGCTTTTTTCTTAGCGAGAACCTTTTTCGCCGGTGCTTTTTTGGCAACCGTCTTTTTCGCCGGTGCTTTTTTCTTAGCGGGGGCCTTTTTTTCAGCCGTCTTTTTCTTGGCAGGAGCCTTCTTTGCAACCGCTTTTTTCGTCACCTTTTTCACCGGTGCTTTCTTTGCAGTTTTTTTCTTTGAGACCTTCTTTGCAGCCATATTATAACCCTCTCTCTATCACCAAAACTGGATGTGTATAAAAAATGAGGGGGAGCTTTTATCACTTCACCTGAAAGGTGTCAACGACATCCCCCGCTATTTTAAAACCCTTCAAAGTGAAAAAACCTTGCATTTTGAGTCATATATTCAGATACAAAGCGCTCCAGCCTTCCGACGAAATGCCGCCGGCATCTCTAAGAAGCTGGATATGAGGAGTTTTCATGATTTGGATATATTTTATCGCGGTTGCCGCAGTCATCGTTTTTGCGGGAGCAAAACTAACAGTTCTGGCCGAAAAGCTAGCCAAACTGCTGAACATTTCCAGCTCGGTCATCGGCCTGCTGTTGGTCAGCATCATCACCAGCCTACCGGAACTCGCCACCTCTTTGAGCGCGGTTCTCAAACTGGGAGAGCCCAATCTAGCCGTTGGAAACACGCTCGGCAGCGATCTGTTCAATCTAATGATTATCGCACTGTGCGATGTGCTACTGCGTCGAAAGGGACTGCTCCGCGGCGTAGCAACACATATTGCCCCTCTTCTATATTACCTATTCATGTTGACCGTGATTCTGCTCACACTCACGCTGCCCAACCAAATTGTCATTCTGGGGGCTCATTTTAATATCGGAAGCCTGTTGGTGATCGCGCTGTATCTGTTCACCTTTTTCAAAACGCATCGAGACGGACAACTTCCCGTCTTGGAAGGAACAGAGCCACCGGACCGGTCTGAGCTCCGGAAGACAGCGATTCTGTTCTCTATTGCGGCCGCGGCCATCGTGATTTCAGGAGCGCTTCTGGCGCAGCTCGGAGACCGCATCGCAGAACAGACGGGACTGGGCCATAGTTTTGTCGGAACCCTGTTCCTGGCCATCGCCACCTCCCTGCCGGAGCTGACCGTATCCATCAGCGCACTGCGTATCGGAGCTGTCGAGCTGATGCTAGGCAACATTCTGGGCTCCAACATGTTCAACGTGTTTATCAGCGCCATCGCGGATCTCGCCTACCGCAAGGAGGCTTTTCATATTCCGGATTCAATCGCACCGGGCCTGCTTCTCATTGGAGGATGCAGCGCGACGATGGTGTGCATAGCCCTGCTAGCCACACGACAGAAAAAGAAAGCCCACCTGCTCGCATGGGAATCGGTCGTCATGCTCGGCATCTATGCCGCCGGGCTGTTCGCCCTCTATCAGATAAGCATCTGAGCCAACACCCTAGCGACGACCTCTTTTTTGATCGGCTTGGTGATGTATTCGTTCATTCCCACATCGATGCACTTTTGCCGGTCACCGCTCATGGCATGCGCCGTCATAGCCACAATCGGGATGCGGGAAACGGGACCGTTAAGCTTGCGGATTTCAACGGCGGCAGTGTAGCCGTCCATCACCGGCATCTGACAATCCAGCAGCACCGCATCAAAAGCGGGATCGTCTTTGAGCTTATCAACCGCCTGTTGCCCGTTTTTGGCCACGTCCACCGTGATGCCCAGCGAGAAAAGAATCTTTTTCGCCACCAGCTGATTCACCTGATTATCCTCTACCAACAGCACTCGGGCTTCAATTTTTTCAGGAACGGCCGAGATCGGGGTCTTTGTCCCCGCGGTTTCAGACAAGGGCAGCATCAACGTAAAATAAAACGTGCTTCCGGAACCGAGTTCACTGCGCAGACCAATTCGCCCGCCCATCATTTCCACCAACTGCTTGGAAATGGAAAGCCCCAGCCCGGTTCCGCCGAATTCGCGGGTGGTGGAGAGGTCTGCCTGCGTGAACTTATTGAAAATCTGCTCCCGCTGAACGTCCGAGATGCCGACGCCGGTATCCCTGATACTGACCTGCAGCTTCACCGCATCCACCGACTGCTCAATTTTTTTAACATCCACGAACACACCACCCGTTTCAGTAAACTTGATGGCATTGGCGATCAGGTTGGTCAAAACCTGCCGGACGCGCACCTCGTCACCCACCAGATGTGCCGGTAGATCATCCGGATAATGACACTCCAGCTTCAGTCCCTTCGCCAGCGCATCCGGCATAAAAATGTCCTGCACCGTTTCCACCACATATTTCAGATGGAACGGGCGACTTTCGATTTCCAGGTGCCCGGCCTCAATTTTTGAAAAATCCAAAATGTCGTTAATAACCGTCATCAGCGACTGCGCCGAATGTTGAATCGCTTCGGCAGAATGGCGCTGATCCTCCGTAAGCTCCGTCTCCACCAACACATCGGTCATCCCGATCACCCCGTTCATCGGTGTGCGCAGCTCATGGCTCATATTCGCCAGAAATTCACTCTTCGCGCGGCTCGCCACCTCGGCGGCCTCTTTGGCCACCTGCAGATCACGGGTCCGCTCCTTCACCCGCTGCTCCAGACGCGCTTTCGATTTGTCCAGATCACCAATCACTTTTTTCAGCGACTGGCGCATCGTATTCATCTGCTGAGCCAAATTGCCGATTTCATTCAACCCGCTGACGGGCACATCATCGTCCAGATGACCCTGCGCGATTTTCTCAGCGGCTCGGGACAACTCGTTAACCGGGAGAAAAATCAACCGGTGCGTCAGCACAAAGGTGGCAACCGACAAACTAAACACCACCAGAATCGTGATGATAATAATGGCAAAAACCTGCCGCCCCAGCTCCTCCCACACGTTCCGGTTGGAAGCCACCAGCCGAATTTCAGCCTCACGCCCGTCCGGGACAGGCATCATTCGGATTCCCTCCATAAAACGACTCTCGGCCACTTTTTTGCGATGAATAACCCAGTTGAACCCTTCGGTCACTTCATTGTACTGCAGCTCAGGATTTCCGAGATCCCCGACCGTAAGCCCGGCAAAAATGATATCGCGGTCCTCCAGTAGAAAGCGCAGAACATACCGAATCGTCTCTTCATCGTGCTCCACAACCGACCGTTCCAGCGCCAGCTCCATCAACGAGAGCTTCTGCTCCATATTACGCTGGATTTCAAGCTCTACAGAGGTCTTCTCTTTAACAATCAGAGTTCCAGCAATAAAAAAGAGGACCACGCTGACCACGAGGGTCAAGGTTGCAGGAAGCACAAACTCCAGACTTCGAAAAAACGATGCAGGTTTGGCAAGGCTGTTCATTGGAAAAGGAGGATAATGTTGCGGCGCTGAAAAGACAATCGGCTTCATGCTTTTTATCTGACTCCGACGAGGCAACCCTCCGGCATCGGCTCAAACCATTCTTTTTCTATTGTCCGCAGAAGTGACCGTGCTACATTTCCAAACCTTGGAAAAATCAGAGGGATTTCTTCCAAGGTTTAGAACTTTCTGGAGAACACCCAATGGCAAAGAAAAAAAGCGCATACGCAGAGGCTGGCGTCGATATTGACGTCATGATGAACTCGCTCAAACGGATTAAAAAGAACGTCAAATCCACCAACACGCCCGGGGTCGTCAGCGAAATCGGCTCCTTCGGCGGGCTATTCAAATCCCCCGGAAAAGATTTCCTGCTCGTCGCCAGCGCCGACGGCGTCGGCACTAAACTCAAAGTCGCCCATATGGCCGGCAAACACAACACCGTCGGTCAGTGCCTCATCAACCACTGCACCAACGATATCCTTGTGCAGGGCGCCACCCCGCTCTTCTTCCTCGACTACCTCGGCGCCGCCGCCCTTGAGCCCAAGGTGTTCGAAGACGCCGTCGCGGGCTTAAGCAAAGCCTGCCGCGAAAACGGTTGCGCCCTGCTCGGCGGCGAAACCGCCGAAATGCCCGGCCTCTACCCCAAAGGCGAATACGACCTCGTCGGCACCATCGTTGGACAGGTTGAAAAGAAAAAGGTCATCACGGGAGCGAGCATCCGCAAAGGCGACGTGCTGATCGGCCTGCCCTCCACCGGCCTGCACACCAACGGCTACTCTCTCGCCCGCAAAGTCATCTTCGAAACCGCCAGCAAAAAACTGGCCGACCTCGTGCCCGGCACCAAAACCACCTTCGAAAAAGCCCTCTTGGCCGTTCATAAGAGCTACCTCACCCCCGTCGTCGCTCTCATGAAAAAAGTGAAAGTCCACGGCATGGCGCACATCACTGGCGGCGGACTCGTCGACAACGTGCCGCGCATTCTGCCCGGCAACGTCGATGCCGTCTTTGACCGCTCGACCTGGAAAACACCCGCCCTCTTTGAATTCATCGAGCAAGCCGGCAACGTGGATCACGAAGAAATGTACCGCGTCTTCAACATGGGCATTGGCTACGTGATCTTTGTCCGCGCCAAAGACGCCGACACCGCCATGGAACTGCTTAAAAAGCAGAAAGCCCGCCCGCTCATCATTGGTCGCGTCGAGGCCGGCGAAGGCAAATCCCGCCTCATCAACTAGACAACTGCGTTGCAGCAAAGCGCTTCGCGGCGCAAGAACAACCCCGCTTTCCAAGCATTGGAAATGCGGGGCTTGTTTTTTCCAAACTCTGGAAAATCAAATAGATTTTGTGCGGGCATTGCGTCACTTATTATCCAGCGAACCTCTTCCGCCGCTTTTCCCATTGCACTCTAAAAGAAGAAAGCACTACCATTCGTCCATGATAAAAAAAGTCCTGTTTCTCCTGCTCTTTTCCATCGCGCTCTGCGCCGGTGCTATTGAACGCGGCGACACCCGGGAATCTGTCCTTACTGAACTCGGAAAACCCAAAGGCAATATGATACAGGGCGATGTGGAAACTCTTCTTTTCTCGAAAGGCACCGTTACTCTGCAAAACGGCATCGTCATCGAAAGCGACATTTCTGAAAAAAATCTGCAACGAGCTCAAGAACGCACAGCGCTTGCCGCACAGCGGCAAAAGGAAAGAGAAGAGAAAACACGTAAGCAAAAACAGCTTTATCCAGAAGATAAGTTTTCCGTAATTGCCTGCCGATATGAAAAAAACGAGGACTGGAGCTATCTACCAGAACTCATCAGGCCCACAGAGGGCGATAACGGATATCTCCTCTACCTACCGATGGGCTACTATGAATCAGAAAAACGTTACTATCCCTGCCTATTTGTCGAACGTCCGGCTCTATGGGAAGCTGTTCAAGACCGCGTTCGTGAAGAAAAATGGGTGGCTGTCGTCCTCAGCGATCAAACAGACGATCAGCTTGGACGGAAAATGAATGGGAACTTTCTGGCTGCTTATGACAATGCGACCGACCGTTTTCGAATCTCCCGACACAAGCTGTTCACCGTTGGGAATGTACCCTCCCTGCTTTATGCCACCATGCGACCCATTGCTGGCGTGATTCTGCAAGAGCCAGACTTCGACGGCCTGCGAAAACTTTCTCCACCAGTTGATCTACTACGTAAAACCCCAGATCTGCGAGTTTACAGCTTCTTCGAAGCACAAGATGAAAATAACCTTAAAAAACAGGCCCAATTCATCACCACCAACATTCCTAAATATCACATCAACACATACGACGGATACACCAAAATTCTACCCGTTAATCTGGCTGATCTGGCACTGGACTGGATGAAAAAAGAATATCGCCTGCCCTGATAAAAGTGAAAATCAGCGGCCGGAAATAACTGATTCTGCAAGCCGCAGGCCATCGATGCCGGAACTGACGATGCCGCCGGCGTAGCCCGCGCCTTCCCCGCAGGGATAGAGCCCGCGCACTCCGGTGGACTGTCCGGTCTCATCGCGCACCACGCGCACCGGACTTGAGCTGCGGGTTTCAGAGGCGTAGAGCAGCGCTTCGTCCAGCTGAACTCCGCGCATACTACCGAGCATCTTCGGCACCGCACTGCGCAGGGTATGCTCCACAAACTCCGGTAGCAGTCCGCGCAGTTGCGCCGAACGGGCCATCGTGCAGGAGCGGATTTTCGGAAGTTCGGACGGCGACGCCCCTTCGAGAAAGTCAACCAGCCGCTGGGCGGGTAGCGAATAATCGGAGCCGCCCGCCGCGAAGGCCGCCGCCTCCAATTTTTTCTGAAACTCGATCCCGGCCAACGCATCCACATTGTAGGACGCGCTTCCTGTATTCAGGAGCGTGTGTCCCCCATTCGCACAGGCTCCCCCGAGTACAGGGGAAGCCTGTCCTACAATCGAGGGGAAATCTGCCGGGAAGACGGGCACAAGAAAGGCGGCGTTGCCCATCGGCTTGTCACGAGCGGACAGACTCATGCCGTTGGTGGTCAGCAAACCCTCCGAGGAAGCGCAGGACATAACCAGTCCGCCGGGGCACATGCAGAAGGTGTAACAGGAACGGGCATTCTGCTCCTCGCGGCGCGTCAGACGAAAGCTGGCTTTCCCAAGCATTGGAAAAGACCCGCCCCACTGGGTGGTGTCGATACGGTGCTGCGGAATTTCGAGCCGCACGCCAACGGCGAAGCCTTTCGGTTCAAGCGGCACGCCCTGCTCCGCGAGCATTTCGTAAATGTCGCGTGCACTGTGGCCAGTCGCCAGTACGCAATGATCGGTGCGGATCTCTTCGCCGGAGATCACCACGCCGCGCACCGCGCCGTTTTCGATTTCGATGCGGTCGAGCCGCGCACCAAAACGGACCTCTCCGCCCAGTTCAATAATCCGGTTACGCCAAGCGGGAACTAGTTCCTCAAGAATATCGCTTCCGATGTGCGGTTCGGCATCAATCAGAATGTCGGGCGAGGCACCGCAACTGACAAGGATTTCAAGTAAGCGCCGGACGCGCGGGCGATCCTTACTGCGCGAAGTGAGCTTGCCGTCCGAAAAAAGTCCCGCACCGCCTTCTCCATAAAGCACGTTGCTTTCGACATCTAGCGTTCCATCTTTCCAAAAAGATTCAACCCGTTTAGCGCGCGGCGCGGCGGCTTCGCCGCGTTCAATCAGAAGTGGTTTCATTCCGGCTTCGGCCAGCGCAAAGGCGGTCATCATCCCGGCAGGACCGGCCCCGACCACAACGGGGCGCAGACCGGAAAAATCTTTTATCCCCAACGGGATAGTCCGTTCAGCAGGTTTTGCTTTCTCCACATTTCGTAGGCCATTGCGGAGTTTGCCGGACAGATCGACCTCAACCGTCAACATCATGCGGGGCGACCGCCCGCGAGCGTCGATAGAGCGACGGATCGTCTGCAAATTGCTCAGCGCCGACGGATCGCAACGAAGCGCCTTGGCAACGACTTTCAAAAGTTGCTCCGCCGCGTATCCCGGCGGCAGATCAAGTTGGGTTATGCGTAGTTTCATGCAAATTCACTTCCTTTCGCAAAGTATCGCAGTGTCCCTTTTCATGGCGACAAAAAAGGGCTCTTCTCGTATGTGCGTTTTTTCAACCCTGGAGAAATCATTGATGTCCCACGGATAACGTATCCTTTCCCCTTTCGCGTTATTTTGCGTGTTTAGCGGTCAAATTCTCAGATTCTCCATTTTCTGTGCTACTCATTGATTTTCAATGGTGCACGAGCAGCTTGCCCTCCGAAGCCTTTGGCGAAGGATGGGTCTCGCTCGTTTAATTCTAGCGACATTTACTCTCATTTATTGACATTTGATGACACCTACTGTAATTATGTCACTAATTTTTCCAACGAGGTAAATTATGCAACTGTCCGTTAAAGATGTCGCAAAGCTGTTAAACGTCACTGATCGAACCATTTACAGATGGATCAAACAGGAAAGCATCCCCGTTTATCGCATTAACGATCAATGCCGGTTCAACCGGGCGGAGATCATCGAGTGGGCGACTTCCCGCCGGATTCCGCTCTCAGCGGACTATCTAACCGAACCGGAAGAAGGGAGAATGCCGCTCCCCAGCCTAGCCGACACGCTAAAGACCGGCGGAATTGTCTACCGGGTTGAAGGAACTGACACTCCGACGGTTCTGCACAATGTGGTCCAAGTGATGAAGCTGCCCGAGGAAGTGGATCGCGAGTTTCTCTATCAAGTGCTGCTGGCCCGCGAAAACCTCGGTTCCACCGGTCTCGGAAACGGGATCGCCATTCCTCACGTGCGCAACCCGATTGTCCTGCACATCACCAAACCGACCATTACCCTCTGCTTTCTGGAACATCCGATCAATTTCGGAGCCATTGACGGCGAACCGGTCGACACCCTGTTTACCCTGATCAGCCCGACCGTCCGCGCTCACCTGCACCTGCTATCACGCCTCGGCTTTGTTTTACAAAACCCAGCTTTTAAAGCCGCGATAAAAGAGCAGCGATTGCGTGATCAGATTCTGGAAGAGCTGGTCCGAGCAGAAAACGCACTGCCGAACATCAAACCGGAGTCATCCGTGCAATAACATGCAAACCCATCCATCCATTTTGCTGATTCTGAGTTCCGCTGCCCTGCGCGCGCTGGGAATCTGCCTCGAAGGGTACAAAACGCTAGTCGGCGCGTCCGCCAATATTCAGTATTTCATGTAGCTAACAGAAAGAAAAAAACCATGCCAACGACTCCTCAATCCCAAGGTGTGCTGCTCACCCGGTACGACTCCGCCATCCAGTTCCATGCAAGGAAATTCCTGGAACAAACGACCCAACGCATCGACCTGATCACGGCCGAAGATCCGTTACATCTGTTCTTCCATCATGTGGATGACGCAGCGCTGGATGCACTTTGCAAACAGATTGCCGCCTTTCTTGACGGAGCTGATCCGCAGCGGATCGTGCTCGCCGGCGGCCTGCGTTCCAGTACGCTCACGCTCGGCGAAGTCCGCTTCAAGCTCGAAACCGCCGCCTTCTACCTGCACAAACGCTTTCCCGGCGTTCAGGTCGAAGCTCTTTTCGTGAACCAGTCGACCGGAGAGGTGGAGCCAGTGGTTCCCGCATCAATGTAGCACCTGGGAGCCTCATGCAATTATCGCACCCAAGAACTAATCATACATGCATCATCACCTGCCCATCCTATTGATCCTGACCGCCGCGGCCATCAACGCGCTCAGCGGCGTGCCGGGCTTGCTGATGTCTCGGCGAACGATGACGGGTCAACGGCTAGCCACCCTTCTCTCGTGCACCGCCACACTGATCGGATTGACCGGCGTCGCACAAATCTTTCTTCGTGGAACCGACTCATTAAGTCTTTCATGGAGTGCGCTCGGCGAACCCATCCGCGTGACAGCCGACGGATTGAGCGCATTTTTCATGGTCCCCGTCCTGTTAATCGGCGCGCTGGGGGCAATTTACGGTCAGAGCTATTGGCCCCAAACCAAGCATCCAGAAAACGGGAGAGGCCTGCGCCTATTCTGGGGGTTAACCCTCGCCGGGATGACCATCCTGCTCGTTGCGCGTCACGCGGTCCTCTTTTTAATGGGCTGGGAAATCATGGCCGTTTCCGCCTTTTTTCTGATCACCACCGAAGATCATTTGCCAGAATGCCGCGCGGCGGGCTGGATCTATTTTGTGGCCACGCACTTGGGAACGCTGGCTCTTTTCGCGATGCTTGCCCTGTTTCATTCAATTACTGGCTCCTTTGAACTGCGGGCCCTCGCCCCTCACGAAGCAGGGCTCGGCTTACTCTCCGTTCTGTTGATTCTGACCCTTGTGGGCTTTGGCATCAAAGGTGGCATCATGCCGCTACACTTCTGGCTGCCCGCCGCGCACGCCAATGCACCGAGCCATGTGTCCGCCCTGCTCTCCGGGGTGATGCTCAAAATCGGAATCTACGGCATCATCCGCTTCATCGGCTTTCTACCGAACCCGCCCGTCATGTGGGGCATTCTACTTCTCGCGCTCGGCTGCTTCAGCGGAATTTTCGGCGTGGCCTTTGCCCTAGGACAGCACGATCTCAAACGCCTGCTCGCCTATCACAGCGTCGAAAACATCGGCATCATTCTAATTGGATTCGGATTGGCACTAATCGGCCGCTCGCTGAATCAGCCGCTATGGATCATCCTGGGGATGGCCGGTTGCCTGCTGCATGTCTGGAACCATGCGCTCTTCAAGTCCCTTTTATTTTTGGGAGCCGGAGCCGTAATCCACACCAGCGGAACCCGCGAAATCGACCGGATGGGCGGCCTCGCCAAGGCCATGCCGTGGACCGCCGCATTTTTTCTAATCGGAGCCATCGCCATCTGCGGACTTCCCCCGCTCAACGGATTTGTCAGCGAATGGTTTATCTATCTGGGCCTCTTTCACACCCTCACGGAGAGCAGCTCCTTGGCCTGGGTGCCCGCCACGCTGGCCGCGCCCGTTCTGGCGACAATCGGGGCCTTGGCACTGGCCTGTTTCGTCAAAGCCTATAGCACCGTTTTTCTCGGCGCAGCCCGCGAACCCCGAACAGAAGCCGCGCACGACGCACCGTTTTCGATGAAACTACCGATGGGTATTCTAGCCGGAGGCTGCATAACAATCGGATTGCTCCCCTTCCTCGTGACCCCGATTCTCGGTCGAGCCATTTTCGCCTGGGACACCGCAGGGCAGATCCCGAAATCCTTCTCGCTGGCCACGCTGACCCCTGTATCCGCGATTGCCGTGGCCAGTCTAATTTTTTGCGGAGTCTGCCTGATCCTCTATTTCATGGTGGCAAAAAAAATCAAACTCAGCCGAGCACCGCGCGCCGGAACATGGGCCTGTGGATACGCACACCCCACCGCGCGAATGCAGTACTCGGCCTCCTCCTTTGCCCAGCTGCTGACCGGCCTGTTTCAGCGGGTCCTTCACCCCCAGATTCATGAGCCGGGAATCCTGTCGATCTTTGCGCAGCCGTCCCACTTTGAAACGCAGATTAATGAGCCGATCCTGGACCGCAAGCTCCTACCGCTAACGCGGTTTTTCAAAAAACTCTTCAGCCAGGCGCGTCCCTTCCATCGCGGCCTGACGCATCAATATTTAATTTACATGGCCCTGATGGTGATCGCCCTCTTGATCTGGGCCCTCCCCCTTAAATCCATTTTGATCCATTTATTTGCACGATAAGAAACCCATGAAACACAAACTGTACACCCCAGCCCTCTCCCTCCAACTGATTGGCGGAGGCCGAATATGAACGGAATCGAACTCATTTTTGCAGGAACGATCCTCTTGATCGCCAGCGGGCTTCCCGCCTGTTTCCGGTCGAGAAAATCCATCCAGGCCCAGTGGATGACCACGGCGATCATGCTGCTGGGAAGCGGACTCGGTTGGGCCGGACTGCTCGCGACCTCCTTCGGAACCCCAGCCATCGAGCTGACCCACGCCTGGAATTTGCCGTCCGGACAATTTGCCATTGGACTCGATCCGCTGAGCGCGGTTTTTCTGATTCCCATTTTCACCATTCCCGTACTGGGCTCCTTTTATGGAATGTCCTACTGGCGGCAAAATGAACACCCGGAAAACGGACGCGGCATGGGGCTGTTCTACGGACTCCTCGCGGGCGGTATGGCGCTAGTCGTCCTGTCCCGCAACTCGATTCTTTTCATGATCGCCTGGGAAGTCATGGCCCTCGCCGCCTTTTTCTTGGCCGGTGCAGAGGATGAAAAAACTGAGGTTCGACGGGCCGGCTGGATCTATCTAGTGGCCACGCATACCGGAACGGTCTGTTTGCTGGCCCTGTTCTGCCTATTGCGAACGGTTTCAGGCGGAATCGCTCTGAGCACGATCGAGGCGGGTTCGCTATCCTCCGGCATCGCGACGGCCTTGTTCATCCTGACGATTGTCGGATTTGGATTTAAAGCGGGCATCATGCCAATGCACATCTGGCTGCCCGGCGCGCATGCCAATGCCCCGAGTCACGTCTCGGCGGTCATGTCCGGCGTCATGCTGAAGATGGGCATTTACGGAATCCTGCGCATGCTGACGCTCCTGCCTGTCACCGAACTCTGGAACGGCGAAGTGCTACTGGGTTTGGGCGCGACCACCGGAATCCTCGGCATCGCTTTCGCCATCGGACAAAACGATATCAAACGGCTGCTGGCGTACAGCAGCATCGAAAACATTGGCATCATCACCATGGGCATCGGCCTGGCCCTGATCGGACGAGCCCTCCACCGCACCGACTTCATCCTACTGGGTCTCGGCGGCGCCCTGCTTCATGTCTGGAACCACAGCCTATTCAAATCGCTCCTCTTTCTCAATTCCGGTTCCATCATACACGCCGCTCACACCCGCGACATGAATCGCATGGGCGGACTCGCCAAATCCATGCCCGTCACCGCTGGTTTGTTTATCATCGGAGCGGTCGCCATCTGCGGACTGCCGCCGCTCAACGGATTCGCCAGCGAGTGGCTACTCTATCTCGGATTTTTTCACAGTGTCGGCGCCGAAAGCGGTTCCCTCTGGCCGATTGGCGTGGCCGCTGTCGCGCTGGCCGTCATCGGAGCCTTGGCTCTCGCCTGCTTTGTAAAAATCTACAGCACCGTGTTCTTGGGTCCTGCGCGATATCCAAAACAGAACGCGCCCCAGGATCCGAGCCGCCTCATGAGCGCTCCCATGATTCTGCTGGCGAGCGGTTGCGTGTTTTTTGGATTTCTCCCTCAGATTGGCTTTCCTCTACTGCAACAGGCCATCGGCCAATGGACCGGATCAGCGGCCCCCGCCCTGACATCCGCCGCGCCGTTCCAATGGATCAGCGGGGCGGCCGCCATCTTCCTTCTGCTTTCCGTAGGAGGACACCTGCTCCTTCGCCGTAAAATCCGCAGAGCCCCCGCGACAACCGGCACCTGGAGCTGCGGCTACGCACACCCCACACCCAAAATGCAATATAGCGGAACCTCCTTTGCTCAAATGCTGGTTTCCCTGTTCCGCTGGGCGCTGTGCCCCCGAATCAACAAGCCCGACCTCTCCGCAATCTTCCCCGCGCGAACCGCCTTCTCTACCGAGGTTGCCGACACCCTGCTAGAACGCCTCATTCTTCCGTCCTTTTGGAAAACCAGAGGAACTATGATGAAACTGCGCCTGCTACAACAGGGCCGCATCCAAATTTACCTGCTTTATATTTTAGCCATCGTCTCCTTCTTGTTCTGCTGGTCACACTTCGGTTTCTAAAGAAATGAACCCTTATGATTAATCTACTGATCCATCTGATTCTGCTGCTGACCCTGCCCCCGCTTCTGCTGGGAATCATCAACAAAACCAAAGCGCTGTTCGCCGGACGCAAAGGCCCGCCCGTGCTTCAGGTTTATTACGACCTGATCAAACTGGCTCAACGGGACGTCGTCATCAGCGATGTCACCACCTGGGTTTTCACCGCCGCCCCAATCATCACACTGGTCGGCGTTTTGATGGCCGCCCTGCTCGTCCCGCTCGGCTCGTTCCCGGCGCCCGTCTCCTTTGTCGGCGACCTGATTCTCTTTGCCTACTTGCTGTCCATCGGCCGGTTCTTCACCACGATGGCGGCGATGGATACCGGATGCGCACTGGAAGGCATGGGGGCCGCCCGCGAGGTCACCTTCTCCTGCCTATCGGAACCCGCCCTATTCTTTGCCTTGCTCGTACTGGCAAAAATGTCGGGCACCCTGATGCTGGGCGATCTGCTGCATGCCCCGCTGATCGTCGGAACGCAAAGTACCGCCGCCTCAATGGTTCTACTGGCGATCGGCCTTTTCATTTTATTGCTGGCGGAAAACAGCCGCATTCCGGTGGACGATCCCAACACCCATCTGGAGCTCACAATGATTCATGAAGTGATGGTGCTCGACCACAGCGGCCCGTTGCTCGGAATCGTCCTCTACGGAGCCGCCATCAAACTGTTTCTCTTCAGCGCCATCCTGCTGCACATCCTGTTCCCGTTCCAGACGGGTTGCGCCCCGTTGGACTGGGGACTGTTCATCGTTGAAATGGGGTTCGTCGCCGTCACGGTCGGGGTCGTCGAATCGATCATGGCCCGCCTGCAAATGCAGCACGTCCCCTATCTGCTGATTGCCGCCATTCTCTTCTGTTCATTTGGTTTTGTTCTGCTCGTGAGGTAACTTTTTTATGAATCCGTCATTAAATGCATTGCTCGTCGTCGTCTTGGTGCTGAACCTGTTCGCGCTCGGCACCAGCCGATTGGTCACCGTCATCAAAATTGTCAGTCTCCAAGGCGTGTTGCTCGGCATCATGCCGCTGCTGATCGAAACGGAAATTGGGATGTCCGTCATCTTCACCTCCGTGGCCGGTATCGCCCTGAAAGGAATCATCATTCCCTTCATGATGCTGCGCGCCATGCGCGACGTGCAGATCAAACGGGAAATGGAACCGCTCATCGGATTCCTCCCCTCCATGCTGCTGGGCGCACTCGCAACCGGCCTCGCGCTCCTCTTTTCCAAAGCCCTGCCCCTGGCCGACGAACACACCACGCAACTGCTCGTCCCGGCCGCGCTAGCCACCATCTTTGTCGGCTTTATCCTGCTGACGACCCGCGTCAAAGCCATCACGCAGGTGATGGGCTATCTCGTGCTCGAAAATGGAATCTACATTTTCGGCATGCTACTGCTCGGCGCCATGCCATTAGTGGTTGAACTCGGCGTCCTGCTGGACCTGTTCGTTGCCGTATTTGTCATTTGCATCATCATCAACCACATCAATCAGGCGTTCTCCTCGCTGGACACACGCCGCCTCGTTTCACTTAAGGAATAATCGCTATGGCTTTCTTCATGATTCTATTTCCTTTGTTCATGGCCGTTGTTGCGGCGGTGGTTCCCTCCGACCGGATTCGTCCGTGGCTCCTGCCCGTAACGGGGGCCGTCCATTTGGGGATGGTCCTGCTGGTGCTGGCAAACCCCGACTTGGCGGGAGAAACCGGCTGGTTGGTGCTCGACCCGCTCGGCACAATTGTTTTGTTGGTGGTCAGCACCCTTTTCTTCTTCTGCTCCATCCATGTAGTCGACTATCTCAAACACAGCCACACGAAAAACAACCGGGTGTTCTGCATCTGCTTCAACGCCTTTATTGGCGTAATGACGTTGGTCACGTGGTCGCACCACCTCGGGGTCATGTGGGTAGCCATTGAGGCCACCACCTTAGTCAGCGCACCGCTCGTTTGCTTCGAAAAAACGCCCAGCAGCATCGAAGCAACTTGGAAATATCTAGTCATCTGCTCGGTCGGCATTGCCTTGGCGCTCCTCGGCTCATTTTTCCTGGCCTACGCCTCGCTACTCGCAGGGATCGAACCGACGCTGACCTTCGAGCACCTGTTGCATCAAGCGCCCCTGCTGTCCAAACCCTGGCTCCATGCGGCCTTTGTTCTGATGCTCGTCGGCTACGGCACAAAAATGGGACTGGCCCCCATGCATACCTGGCTGCCCGAAGCCCACAGTGAAGCCCCGGCCCCCATTTCCGCCATGTTTTCCGGGGCCTTGCTGATCTGCGCGTTTCTGGCCATCCTGCGGATCTACCACATTTGCATCACCGCTGGCGACCTGGCGTTCGTCTCTCCGTTACTCATTTTCATGGGCCTGTTCTCCATGGCGGTGGCCAGCGTATTCGTCGTGGGACAAAAAGATTTCAAACGCATGCTCGCCTACTCCAGCATCGAGCACATGGGCATTCTCGCCCTTGGGATCGGAATGGGCGGCGCCGCCTTGTTCGGAACCATGTACCATGTGATGACGCACGGAATGACCAAAGGCCTGCTGTTCCTTTCCGCCGGCAATATCTATCACGCCTACGGCAGCAAAAACACCGACCACGTGAGCGGCGCACTCCAACGCCTGCCGATCTCCGGGACGCTCTTCCTCGTCGGGTTTCTGGCCATCATCGGCTCCCCACCCTTCGGCCCGTTCATCAGTGAGTTTTCTATTCTGAGCGCCGGATTCAATAGCGGACACGCTGTGGCCTGTGCCTTCTTTTTAGTTTTCCTACTGATCATCTTTATTGGAATGGGGGCCACCGTACTGAAAGTGGTTCAGCGGCGGGATCCGACCCCCACCCCGCAACCCGTATTTAAAGAAAGCCTCCAGTCGATCCTCCCGCCGATTTTTCTGCTTGGGTTGGTGATCCTGCTAGGCGTACACATCCCCGCTCCGCTGAGTGACCTGTTGCATAATGCCGTAAGTTTTCTGGAGATACAGCCATGACCGCCCACTCCGACCTATACACCACCCGTAACGGACAAGCCGTCGCGCTCAACCAAATTCCTCGTCACGATCTGGAATCGTTCCAGCACATCGTGCGGCAGGCGATCAACGCCGGACAGCGCGTCGCCTCCTTCTTCGGAACCCAGCGCGACGACGGCATCGACCTGATGATGGTGCTCGCCGATGACGCAGAGAATCAGCTGAATCTTCTGTCGACCCGCGTCGACGGCAAGTCCTTCCCGTCCATGACGCCCGACTGCAATTCCCTTCATCTGTTTGAACGCGAAATCTTCGAGCAATTCGGCGTTCGTCCCGAGGGCCATCCCTGGCTCAAACCCGTCCGCTATCCCGATGCCGACACCCTGCTCGGCGGCGGCGACTTCTACAAAATCGACGGCGACGAAATCCACGAAGTCGCGGTGGGCCCCATCCACGCCGGAATCATCGAACCCGGACACTTCCGCTTCCAGTGCCACGGCGAGCACATTTACCATCTGGAAATCGCGCTCGGCTATCAGCATCGCGGCATCGAAAAAGCCCTCGTTTCCCAACCGGCCAAACGCCAACTGCACTATGCCGAAAACATCGCCGGCGACACCGCCATCGGCCACACCACCGCGTACTGCCAACTGATCGAAGCGCTCTCCGGCTGCACGAAAACTGTGCGTTCGCAATCCCTGCGCGGCATCGCGCTCGAATTCGAGCGCCTCGCCAACCACATTGGCGATATCGGCGCGCTCTCCGGCGACATCGGATTCCTGCCGACTGCCTCCTACTGCGGCCGCATTCGCGGCGACTTCCTCAACATGACCGCCGTGCTCTGCGGCAGCCGCTTCGGACGCGGACTGCTTCGCCCCGGCGGCGTGGAATACGACCTCACCGACGATCAAGTTGCCGATTTGCAAAAACGACTTGATTTGGGAGAAGCCGATGCCACCAACGCCATCGAACTCTTCTTCAATGCCCCGTCCGTTCTGGCGCGGCTCGACGGAAAAGGCGTTCTCTCCGCCGACACCTGCAAAAAACTCGGTGTCGTTGGCGTAGCCGCCCGCGCGGCAGGCTTGCCGCGCGATGTTCGCCACTCGCAGCCCTCCGGCATCTACCGCTTTGTCCAGCTGCCGCTCTCTACGTGGGATTCGTGCGATGCGTTTTCGCGCGCCTATGTCCGCTGGCTGGAAATCAAACACTCCATCGCCTTCATCCGCGAACAATTGAACGCTCTACCCTCTGGGGACATTCAGGCGCCTACCGGCCCACTCCAGCCCGACCACTTGGCCGTCTCCCTCATCGAAGGGTGGCGCGGCGAGCTCTGCCACGTCGCGCTCACCGATGGAACCGGCGCTCTTTGCCGCTATAAAATCGTCGATCCGTCCTTCCATAACTGGATGGGCATGGCCGTCGCCCTGCGCGACGTGGAAATCTCCGACTTCCCGCTCTGCAACAAAAGCTTCAGCCTCTCCTATTGCGGCCACGACTTATAAGGTACTAGTACATCGTCAGGAATTAAATGTCAGGTAGTTGACCACAACAGAACTGGAACAAAGTAGGCAGAATGATTTGTAGGCAGAATGATTTGTAAACAAAATAATTTTTCCCTCAGCGGAGAATCCGAATCATTCTGCCAACCAATCATTCTGCCTAAAATAGAATTTGAAATCTTCCGCACAGCATAGCCGCAATTAAACAGGAGCAAGTAGACAGAATAATTTATAGGCAAAATAATTTTCCCCTCAGCGGAGAATCCGAATCATTCTGCCTAAAATAGAATTTGAAATCTTCCGCACAGCATAGCCGCAATTAAACAGGAGCAAGTAGACAGAATAATTTATAGGCAAAATAATTTTTCCCTCAGCGGAGAATCCGAATCATTCTGCCAACCAATCATTCTGCCTAAAATAGAATTTGAAATCTTCCGCACAGCATAGCCGCAATTAAACAGGAGCAAGTAGACAGAATAATTTATAGGCAAAATAATTTTCCCCTCAGCGGAGAATCCGAATCATTCTGCTTAAAATAGAATTTGAAATGTACAAAACATTGAAAAACACAAGGTACTAGAACCATGATCAATATCCTACGCGCCCGAATCCACCAGAAGCACCGCACCATCCGCTTCCCCGACGCGCCGCCGCCGCCCGTGCCCGACCGCTTCCGCGGCCGTCCGCTGTTCGACCGCGCCCGCTGCTCCGACGGATGCCGCCAGTGCGCCGATGCTTGTCCTGTTGGGGCCATCACGTTTCCAAATAGGGGAACCCCAGTGATCGATCTGGGAAAATGCCTCTTCTGCAACGACTGCAAAAACGCCTGCCCAAACGACGCCATTTCGTTCAGCGACGACTATTGCCTCGCCGTGCGCAAGCATGAGGACCTCGTTTTGAAAGAAGGCGACGCCCTCCTGCGGGCGGAAGCGCTGGGCAAAGAGCTCAAAAAACTGCTCGGCCGCTCGCTGAAGCTACGCCAAGTCTGCGCCGGCGGCTGCGGCGCCTGCGAGGCTGACGTCAACGTGCTTGGAACTGTCGGCTGGGATCTGGGCCGCTTCGGCATCAAATTCGTCGCCTCACCACGCCACGCTGACGGACTGCTCGTCACCGGCCCCGTCACTGGAAACATGAAATCGGCATTGCTCGACGCCTACGAAGCGGTCGCGAATCCAAAAATCGTCATTGCCGTTGGCGCCTGCGCGATCTCTGGCGGACCGTTTATTGATCATGCCGAAGTCAACAACGGTGCCGACTCAGTACTCCCGGTAGATCTCTACATCCCCGGCTGCCCGCCGCATCCGCTCACCATTCTCGACGGACTGCTTCGCCTGATCGGCCGCATCCCCTCCAAAGCGCCGAATGGCGTGAAATAGCACGAAGAATCTTGGCCACACAAAATATCAAGACCGAGATTTTGAACAGAAGGAAACGAAGGGTTCCAGGTATTGGAAAAAGTTTGACCGCGGATGACGCTGATTTATACGGATGAAATACAGTGCGGGCCTTTATAAAATAAAGAGTTCTAATCGATTTTATGGCTGTTGAGTTCTAAAAAGATGCTCCTGTCGGATCAGCGTTTATCTGCGTCATCTGTCGAAGGGTAGACCCGAATGGCACTAAATTAAGCTCATTTCAAACCCAGATATCCTACAGAAGGCAACGAAGAAAACGAAGTAGGACAGGAGCAATGATGGCAGACCGTAAGGCCCTTCGTCGCCTTCGTTACCTTCTGTAAAAAATGATCCGCACAGGCTCCCGCTGGAAAGCCGTCCCTACCCCAAAACCCGCTTCCATCCTGTCAATCCTGTTATCCCGTCAAAAAAATTCCCAGCTCCAGCCAGAGAAACGCGGCGGGGACACCGCGTCTACATGAAGGAAGTTTCATGTCGAAGGGTAGACCCGAATGGCACTAAATTAAGCTCATTTCAAACCCAGATATCCTACAGAAGGCAACGAAGAAAACGAAGTAGGACAGGAGCAATGATGGCAGACCGTAAGGCCCTTCGTCGCCTTCGTTACCTTCTGTAAAAAATGATCCGCACAGGCTCCGTCCTCAATACTCCTGAAACACCGCCTGCTCCGCAGCGACCAATGCGTCGTTCACATTCACCCAAACGCCCGCCTGCTCGATCCAGATCTCTGCCAAATAGCGACCATATTTTCCGCGCCGATCCTTCACCGTTTCAATAATAATTTCCTGACCGTCAATCAGCTCGCGCAGGAAATCGCGCGACACCACCCCCCGCGCCTTCTCGGGGCCCGTCATCTCCGGCGCATTAATCCGAGACAAACGCAGCTTCTCATTGCGGATCCAAATCCCCAGCCCCAAATCGACATCCACCCGACACGTATCGCCGTCATACACCGACTGAACCTGCGCGGTATAATGGAACAGCTCCGCATCCTTCGAGATCAGATTCAGCTTCTTTCCCAACGCCGACACATAGCGCTCCAGCGTCGCAATTCTAAAATCCGAATCGCCACTTTCCAGGCGGCTCACGGTCGACTGCGTCAGCCCCGAATCCCGCGAAATCTTCGCCTGAGAAACGCCCGATCTCACGCGTTCAAACCTCAACAAAGGCCCGACATTCTGCCCATTTTCATCTTTCATATTTCATCTCTCCTCTTCCCTCTTCCCATCCTCTCGGAGCAACGCATAAACCCTGTATTCAAGCTCGACGCTTCGGCTCGACCTTTGACCTCAGATCTTTGATCTCCGTCTCCCCATTCAGGTTTCAAGTTTCTTCTCACTCCCGAGTTGCTCACCGTTGGTTCCATTCAGGTTTCAAGTTTCATATTTCAGGTTTCTCCCCACACCCCTCCATATGATATTAGATATATTTTTGCCTGCAAACGTCCAAATAACGGGAGTTTTATATCAGATATCATATAAGAAATGGAAGCATAGAAGAAAATTTTAACCGCCTGTCCTGAGTTCATCGAAGGGGTGGGTACGTTTTCCAATGTTTGGAAAAAATGAGGCAGGTTTTTCCAATGCTTGGAAAACACTAAAATAATAGGACTGACACCTTTTCAGATATCATATAAGAAATGGAAGCATAGAAGAAAATTTTAACCGCCTGTCCTGAGTTCATCGAAGGGGTGGGTACGTTTTCCAATGTTTGGAAAAAATGAGGCAGGTTTTTCCAATGCTTGGAAAACACTAAAATAATAGGACTGACACCTTTTACTGACACCTTTTATTACAGTCTCAAAACCGAATGTACCCATCATGAAAAATATACCAATCGAGCTCAGGCTCGACAGGGAATCTTTGAATACATCGAGCTGTTTTATAATCGCCGTCGAAGACATTCGACCTTGAATTATAAAGCCCCGCTCGTGTATGAAGAGGAATCGAAGTAATGCTAAACCGAGTGTCCGTCAAACTGGGGTTACTTCAGGGTGACCCCTTCTCCCCCTTCTCTTTCCCCTTTTCCCCCTTTTCCACTATTTAGATGTTTAAGATGTTCTCTAATTGCTAATGAATCAGGATCCAAATCCGCAGCCCGATTGAATAAAACTCTCGCGTCATTATACCGCCCCTGGGACGCATAGATAAGTCCTTTTTTTTCGTATGCCCACGAGTCATCAGGTTTTGACTTAATCAACTTATCTAAAAAACATGCTGCTTTTTGATATTCTTTCTTATAGATGTATATTTTCGCAATTCGATAATACAAATGGTCAAGATAAGAATCATCTATCGACTCGTTTTTTAGAGCCTCGAGATAATCCGAAAGGGCATCATCAGTCTTTCCCATTAAGGATTTCAAGGCCCCTCTAAAAAAATAAGTGCGTCCATCCCTATACAGTTCAATTGATTTATCATAAGCGCGCAACGCCAAGTCGTTTTTACCCAGCTCGGCATAGGCCCTTCCGCAATAGTAATACGCTTCATGGTCGGAGGGCTTTAACTCAACAAATTTTCCATAGGCTATCAGTGCATTTTCAAAATCCCTTTGTTCATAAAACATCTCCCCCTTTAACCCATAAGAATAAGAAACAGTCGGGTACAGCGCCTCAAGAGTGTTCAAATCAGCAAAAGCCTTTCTATATTCAGATATAGAGCTCCAAAGCGCCGCCCTGGAAAGATACCCCAATGGGAAAATTGGATTTTGCTCAATAGCATCCGTAATATTCTCAAGCGCTAGCGGGACATCTCCACTCTTCCAGCCAAAAACCCCTTCTACCAACAACCGATGATAGCTCGGGGTATTAGAGTCGAGTGTGAACATTTTTTGAATATTAATTACATCAACGCCGTCCCTTTCGAATGGCATGCTATCAAATTCCAAAAACATTTTTTCATATGCCGCTTTAGCTTTTTCTGTTTCGCCATTTTGAAAAAACTTATCTCCTTTGTTCTTATAATGAGTCGCCTTCTCAAAGATCGTTTTTTTTGTCTGATCTTCATAAGCAAAACGTGCTCCATTTTGCTCATTTGTCGAACCCTGCCCGCAACACGCTGATATTGTTAAAACTATCAATACCCCTAAACTCACTGCTGTATGTTTCATGATCTGTCTCCAAATACTAATTTTCACCCTATCGGCCGTTACTAATAATAAGGATCGATAAGAGGGCGATCATAAACCTCTCTCCACTCCTTGTCCTCTTTATATAAGTCAAAAAACTCGCCAAACCCCGATGAATCCTTAGGATCCGGAATCCCAGATCCCGTAGTCAACAAAAACATTAGTGTTGCGTCAAGAACACGGTCATCAAAATTCGCATCCGACGGCTCTTCCGACGGCTCTTCCACTGCCTTGGCCCATTCGGGAGCATCTTGAAACATGGAGGAAGGTGAAGAGGGTTCTGGATCTTCCTCAAGAAGTGTTTGAGCATAATAGTTCAGTTCAACTTCACCTTCCTCCGGGTTCTCGCCGGGCTCGAACTTATTCTTCTTCTTTTCCGGATTAACCTTGGAAAAGGGAAAAGGTGGAAAAGGTGTCAGAAAAGAAAAGGTGTCAGTGTAGACATTTGAACATTTTCTCCAACTTCCTTTTCCCATCAGGGCCGAGGTCAGTCCTATGCCTTTTCCCAGACTCCTAAAACAATCCGGAGAGACCCTGTTTTTAATCGGGATTTCCCAATGATCGACTGAACCCATTTCTCAACTTTTTTCCAAACATCAGTTTTTATTCTGACACGTTGGAACCATTTCTACACCTTTTTCCCAAGGGCCTGTGGTGAGTTTGTCGAATCCATTGGAAAATGAATCAGTATATTTTCCGAGGGTCGGAAAGAAAACCAAAGCCCTCATGTTTCTGGACCGGTGGGCCGGTATTATAGATCCGGCAACTAAATATCGGGAATTTATAGCCACAAAAAACACAAAGCAGATTCTGATCGGGGCGGCCTATAAGCCGCCTCTTTTTTTGTGCCTTTTTGTGGCTAAAATATTCGCGGTCATCAGCGTTCATTCGTGGTTAAAATCTTTGGTTGCGGCTCTGCCGCGTCTTGAACCGTTCCTCGCGTCACTATTTTACTTCACAAAATTATTTATCGCTGCGCTTTCGGGGTGGTTAAACTTCCTATTCCCCTTCGGACGGCTCGCTCGGAGATCTCGCCCTACCCTTCCCATCCATATCATGCGCGCTCACCGCCCGTACCTACAGAGCCCGCATCAGGTCTGCCGCCTCTCCCTTTCGCGCTTCTTTCGCGTATTTAGCGGTCAAAAAAACAGCCAAGAATCGGCCCGCGAAACACGCGAAAAAATAGCAACCGAGTCAATCTGTAGACCATGCACCCCACTAGGCGGTCGGGGAATCTGAGCCCCAACGGGATTGACAAACATAGCACTTAGTGCTATATAAAAATCATGGAAGATTTAATGACCCGACACTTCGGCAAATGGGTTTCAAAACAACAAATAAACTCCAGCGAACTAACAACAGCCCTATCCAAATGAGAAGTTCAATCGCAAAATCAATTACAGAAACCGTATCCGACCTGAACAAAAGCGGAATCGTTGACGATATTACCATGAAAAATATCAACAGTCTCTGCATCCCGGACGTTCACGACTACACCCCAGAAAACATCATTTCCATCCGTAAAAAAAACCAGCTCAGCCAGGCCGCGTTAGCCACGGTTTTCAACATCAGCCCCTCCACAGTTCAGAAGTGGGAACGGGGCACGAAAAAACCCGCAGGGGCCTCCAGAAAACTACTGGATGTGATGGAGCGAAAAGGCATTGAAGCGCTTGTATAAAAAGACAGCCCCATGAGGACCGCAGGCGGACTGCCCCCGTCAACTGGTTGTAGGACGCGCTTCCTGTACCCAGGAGCGTGTGCGTATGCGCAAGGTTTAACCGCAAAGTGAACGGAAATGGCCAAGAGTTTTTTTGACCGGATCAACAGGATCTTTGACTAGAAGTTATTTTGCCAACTCAACCTTATCGGCCCTGTTTTTTTATCCTTTCGTGTCTTTCGTATTACTATCCGTCATTTTCTTTTTTTATGCACATTTTCAGTGCTTCAATTTTTACAAACTGTTGTTCCTTCGCAACTAATCAGGAGCAGAATTTGCCACAAAAAACACAAAGCAGATTCTGATCGGGGCGGCCTATAAGCCGCCTCTTTTTTTGTGCCTTTTTGTGGCTAAAATATTCGCGGTCAAAAAAAACAGCAGAGAACCGGCAGCATTCCTGAATGATTTTACCATCTCTTTTCCTCTGCCTGGTGCGGTGCGGGCTTCTGGTAAAATCATGGGACTAGGTTCAAAGGACGGGATCAGGCAAAAGGTATCGACCCTGTTTTAAATGATGATTTAGACGGACGAACCTAAATGGAGTTCTACAGAAGGCACCGAAGGAAAACGGGCAGAATGATGGAACGGTGCGGATCAGGTGCTACCCCCACCCCCCGTTCGCCCCGCTCACTGGAGTAGGCAGCCGAGCAAGTCAGAGACAGTGCGAATCATTTTTAACCGCGCAGGAACGCAGAGAACGCATAGAGGAGAAAACAGGCCGCTTCTTGCCGGTCGTTTTGTTTTCTCAAATTCCCGTTAGTGTCAATTAGTGTAGATTAGTGGTTAGAATTGATCTTTCTCCTCCATGTCATACGCGGTCACCCTTCGACGGTGCTCAGGACTGGTCGCCCGCGGCTACAGAGCCCACCCGTCGTGAGCCGTGTCGAACGGTCGAATCCATTGGAAAATGAATCAGCACTTATTCCAAGGGTTGGAAAGAAAACCAAAGCCCTCATGTTTCTGGACCGGTGGGCCGGTATTATAGATCCGGCAACTAAATATCGGGAATTTATAGCCACAAAAAACACAAAGCAGATTCTGATCGGGGCGGCCTATAAGCCGCCTCTTTTTTTGTGCCTTTTTGTGGCTAAAATATTCGCGGTCAAAAAAAAACAGCAGAGAACCGGCCCGCTAAACACGCACCTTGAAGCGCAGCGAAAAGATAATTTTGCAACGCAAAATAATGACCACGGGTCATGGTTCAAACGACTGCGTCGCACGCGAAAAACTACGAATGGGACAACCTGTCCGCCGTAATCTTGACGGAGAAGAAAGCCTGCACCCATTATTTTTCCAACCGCTGAGAAAAAAGGAGGCCGATTTTCCAATGTTTGGAAAACCGGCCCCTAGCATAAACGATACAACCGCTTATTTGATGGCGATGTGGAGCCACTCCTGAACGATGGGCGAGAACTTCACGACCACCGGGGTGAAGACCACGCTGACCATCGTCATCAGTTTGATGAGAATGTTGAGCGACGGACCGGAGGTGTCTTTGCAGGGGTCGCCGACGGTGTCGCCAACGACTGCGGCTTTGTGAGCATCAGAGCCTTTTCCACCGTGCGCACCATTCTCGACATATTTCTTGGCATTGTCCCAAGCCCCACCCGCATTATTGAGCATGGTGGCCAGCACGAAGCCCGTGGTCAGTCCACCTGCCAGCAGACCCATCACGCCGGGGACGCCAAGAACCAGTCCGGTCGCAACCGGAACAATGATGGCAAGCAGCGAGGGAACCAGCATTTCTTTCTGAGCGCCCTGCGTGGAGATGGCGACACAGGCGGCGTAGTCCGGCTTGCCAGTGCCTTCCATGATGCCGGGAATTTCGCGGAATTGACGGCGGACTTCTTCAACCATCGCACCCGCGGCACGGCCGACGGCTTTCATGGTCATGGCGCAGAAGACAAAGGCCATCATGCCCCCAAGGAACAAGCCGCAAAGCAGAAGCGGGTTCATGATATGCAGCTCAAAGGCGTCGACAAAGTCCATGATACCGGCGTGCTCGGCGGCATGCCGGGTGAAGCCGAGGAATTCACCGGTTTCGCCGGCGAGGTTTCCAATCCACATTTTAACCTCTTCGATATAGGCGGCTAGCAGCGCCATGGCGGTGAGCGCGGCCGAACCAATGGCGAAGCCTTTACCGGTCGCGGCGGTGGTGTTGCCCAGCGAGTCGAGCGCATCGGTGCGCTCGCGCACTTCCGGAGCCAGATGCGCCATTTCGGCGTTGCCGCCGGCGTTATCGGCGATCGGGCCGTAGGCGTCGGTCGCCAGCGTGATACCGAGGGTGGCGAGCATACCGACGGCGGCGAAGCCGATGCCGTAGAGACCCATGGACATATCAGAGAAGCCGCCGGCGAAGCCGAAGGCGCAGATGATGCCAGCCACAATGGTGATGACCGGAATGCCGGCGGAGTACATGCCAGTGGCGAGACCGTCGATGATGGTTGTTGCGGGGCCCATGACCGCCTGTTCGGCGATGCCTTGGGTCGGTTTAAATTCAGCGGAGGTGTAATATTCGGTGGCCTGCCCGATGATGACACCGGCTGCGAGACCGGAGATCACGGAAAGGACAATGCCGCCGGAGATCATGCCGAGCTGCCACATGCCGGCGAGCGCCAGCACGATAAGAATGGAGCTGCCGAGCGTTCCGGTGAGAAGTGCACGCAAAAGGTTCTTCTGGGTGGCCCCGTCTTTACAGCGAACCATAAACATTCCGACGATCGAAAGCAGGGTTCCGACACCGGCAACCACCATCGGGGCGGTGACTAAACCAATAGCCGCGTCTTTCGCCACCTCAATGGCTTCCGGGGTTGTCGCCTGCATGACATGGTGTGCCCCCACAGCGGCTCCGAGAGCGGCGGTGGCGAGGATGGAGCCGCAGTAGGATTCGTAGAGGTCAGCGCCCATTCCGGCGACGTCGCCCACGTTGTCCCCGACGTTGTCGGCGATAGTTGCGGGGTTGCGGGGGTCGTCTTCGGGGATTCCTGCTTCAACCTTGCCGACGAGGTCGGCGCCGACGTCAGCGGCTTTGGTGTAGATGCCGCCACCAACACGAGCGAACAGCGCCTGAGTGGAGGCACCCATTCCGAAGGTGATCATGGTGGTGGTCATGTGGACCATTTTTTCAACCACGGTACAACCGGCCGGAACGAGTTCCATACCGAGGAAGTGGAGTCCTTCGGTCATATTGGCGGAGGTATAAACAAGTTGGTCGAGCACCCAATACCAGATGCAGATATCGAGCAGACCAAAGCCAACGACAACCAGGCCCATGACAGCGCCGGAGCGAAAGGCGACCAGCAGGCCGCGATTGAGGCTTTCGGAGCAGCCCTGCGCCGTGCGCGAGGAAGCGGCGGTGGCGGTTTTCATGCCGATGAATCCGCACAGACCGGAGAAAAACCCGCCGGTGAGGAAGGCGATCGGAACGAAGGGATTCTGAATGCCAGCCAGAGCGAGGCCCTGCAGGATAATCAGCAAAACGAGGAAGACGAGTGCAACCACTTTGTACTGACGCATGAGATAGGCCATGGCGCCCTCACGGACGTGTCCGGCAATTTCGATCATGGTGGCATTTCCTTCGGAGGCCCCCATCATCTTCTTATAAAAATAGACCGCAAACCCCAGCGCCAGAACTGACGCAATCGGAGCCACCCACCAAATACCTGGAATTACTGAACTTTCCATTCCCGTTCCCTTTCGCTAGTACACCGTATTCATAGAAATTTAAATCGTCTGCATTGTTACACTACAAAAGCATAAAGAAAGGAGCAAGTGGCTTTCTTAACCATTCGATATAAAATCGAGCGAGAAAGAAAATCAGTGCAGAAAAACAACGGTAAGGGGGGATTTCCCAAAGGGTGTAAAAAACCGCTATTCAGCGAATTTTGACAACGGCTCTTTCACTCTGGATGGAATGAGGTACGAATGAAATCCAGGTGAAAAGCCGGGGACAACGGGCGCTTGGTTGGGCGACTTGACCCTGATAGTTCGACTTTATCTACAGCTCAGTAATCGAATACAGCGATGTAATAACTAAAAACAATATTGCGCCCAGTAACGAAAAAAAGAACATAAAGAACACAGAATATCTATCTGCGGACTTCTTGAGATAGCATCGCCCGATGATCGACGAGAAAAATAGCGTCATAAAGGTCGATATCAAAACACTGTCGCCCAAAGAGGCCTCTCGCCAGCCAAGCAAATGTAGAACAAGACCTGCCTGCCCCCCCCCACACAGCAACGCCTATGAAAAATGAAGCATAGTTTTTTACTATGTATTTGTTAATCTTCATGGGAGTATTTTATCCAATAAAATATTAAATGATTCGTTATAACTCGGCCCTAAAGGAGCTATTTCATTGAACAAAAATTCCGTCATTTTAGTTTCCAAAGAACGTGTTAACAACAGCACCTGCAGCCGATCACGCTCTTGTGTCGAGGCCGTCTCTGCGATAGCGAGTCCGCATAGACAACGAAAGTTATCGACGTTTACTCCGAGACCTAACCAACTGGCGCGTTGCAAGGAATACAATTACCCAAATAAAAACAAAGGCTAAGGCAATCAAGTCACCTCTAAAATCGTATACATCTCCCAACCCCCAAATTACTCCTGCTATGATCAAAACAACACAATGCAACACACCAAGCCAATTCTTACCTTTGACTTCCCAGGAAACAATGGCGGTCACCCATAGACAACCCAAACTAACGAAGATAATTTTTTGAAGATCAGGGCTCATAATTCGTTTACTTGTTTAGTTTTACATTCGAAAAGTGAGTGGACGAATTCTGTGCTGGCTGATTTGGAATATCTTCGTAATACGACATCCCTGTTTTTACGGTATTTTTCACCACAGGGACAATGGAGCCACGGCCTACCGCCGTCCCTAATTGCCTGAGAGCTTGATTCCGTTGGCTTATTTGTAGAGCCGTCTTAACTGGGTTTCTAAATTTCCCAGCCGCCATAGCAATTTTTCTGGCCTTAAGTGTTTTTCGAGTGTGGTTAAACACCTTCGTAGCCTTAATCGCTTTTTTTCCTTGTGTAATAACACCTACTCCTACAGCACCACTGCCAGCTCCGATTGCGGTCGATGCCCACACAGATTTCCAGTCCAAATCTGAGTTCCACTCATCTCCTTGAACCAGATTTGCCGCCCCTTGCAGTAACAGTTCACTGGCAAATCCTCCGACAGCTCCCCCAATGGCACCTACCCAAGCAACTTCACCAGATGGGTCTACGAAATAGACCGGGTTTAAGTTTCCATATGCATAGAGATTCACGCCGCCATCGATCCCCATCGGGTCGGAGGAGATGAAGCGCTTCATTTTGCTAGAGTAGGCTCGGTGGAGGGTCAGATGTAGGTCGGTGTCTGCATCGTAGTAGACGCCGTATCCGCCGAGCCATCGGTATGGGGTTTCGGTGGAGCCGGTGTGCGTTGCGTAGCCATAAGGCATATACGCGAATTCGTCGGTTACGGTTCCGGTTTCGTCGGTGAGTGCGAGGGTGGAGCTGAGTTCATCTTGATGATAATAGCGGACAGTACCACCGGGGTCACCGCCCCCGGCTACAGTGTCGATGTGCGCCAAAAGACGGAACCCAGCCCAGACGTAATATCGCGTGACCGCACCAGAAGCGTCTGTTTCAGCCAATGGGCGCTTGAGACCATCTGCGCTATCCACAACGAAATAATTGGTCGTTACCGTCCCCCCATTCGTGTGAATTCTCGCGATTCGTGATCCACTTGCATCGTAAAGATATTCAACATCCGCATAAGGAAGACCTCCGGTGGCTCCTGTCAACCGGTTGTCATAGTCCCATGTGTAGTCGGCGGTGTATTCATAGATTGCTGAGTTGGTGTTCCAACTCGGGCGTGAGACATCTTCCTGTGTGAGGCACCCGTTGTCGTTGTAGGTATAGTCGCGGTCATACCACTGCTCAAGCTGGCTTCCGAGCCACGTATCTCTTTGGGTGATTTTGGTGAGCCGGTCGGCATCATCGTTTTCAAAGCGCTGTTCACCTTCAATCATTTCAGGCTCTAAGCCTGAAATGATATTTTCAGAGGTCTTGTATCCGCGCGGGTCGCGGATCATTGAACGCTCAACAAAGTTGGAGCCGTTGTTGTGGCTGAATGAGATGACGCGGCTTTCGGCATCGTAGCCGAAACTTGAAACCACAGAATTCGGGTAAACAATGTTGGTCATCCGCGAAGCGCTGTCGTAATTAAATGATGTTGTTTTCGTGTCGTTCGTGTATTTCGTGGTGACACTCTCCAGCCGATTATCAGCGCCATATTCGTAACTGACAACGAGTCCCCCGGGATAAACGATGTTGGTGCGGTTGCCGTTGAGATCATAAGAGTTTTGAACCACGGAAGACACTGAATACACGGATTGGGTCGAAACAGTGAGGCGGTTCATTTCGTCGTAGCCAAACTGGGTCTGAGCAGACAGGAATATCTGCTCCACGAGATTGCCGTTCGGATCATAGTCAAAAGTTGCTTCAGTTGCGTCGGGATATTCGACACTGTCGATCCGGTTCATTTCGTCAAAAATGTAGGCGGCTGAACGGTTCATTGCATCCAGACGATTGGTCATGTTTCCGTTTTCATCGAAGGCAAGGCGGATCACCCGCCCGATGGCGTTGGTGATGGAGGTGACACGTCTCTGCGCGTCGAAACCAAAGATGACGGGTTTGTCTTCGGCGTTATGAAAACCGATACGATTGCCAAGCGCGTCATAAACAAACTGCTCTTCAGCCCCAGTGGGGCGGAGGTTTTTGGTTTTGCGTCCCAATTCGTCGTATTCAAACCCCCAGTTTTTCGAAGCGGCATCGGTTCGATTGGTCAGTTGACTCAACGAATCATACTGTCGCGTGATTCGGGATAAAGAATTCGAAGTGACAACAAGCCGGTTGAGATCGTCGTATTCGGTGACGGCCCATAGATTCAGGCCGGAAGGATCGATGGTGGAGTTGGTGATGTTTCCGTTTGGATCATAGGCATTATCAATTTCGGAGTACACAGAAGAGGTTGCAATAACTCGTCCAGCGGCATCATAACTGTTACTAACAGTGTTGCCTTGTGGATCGGTGACGGCCACGAGCCAGTCGCGCGTATCATAGTGATTGCTGACGACGCTTCCGTCGGGATATGTGATGGTTGATTGTTTATACGTAGGCGTCCATGTGGTTGTGGTTGTCTCGCCTTTGCCATCCGTCGTTTGTTCCAACAGGCCATTAGCATAATAAGCATTGCTAACCGTTGACCCATCGGGGAATTCGGCGATCAGGGGGTTTCCGGTATCGTCATACGTGTATTCGGTTATTTTCCCTCTGGCGTCGGTTTTCTGAATCAGTTCACCACGAGCGTTATAATCAAAGTCGACAGTTCCAGCGTCAGTGGAAGTGATGGTATCAGGGTTACCAAAAGAATCGTATGTGTACGTGGTGAGGTTCCCGTTCGGATCAGTGAGGGTGTTCAGAAGGCCCTGATGGGTTCCGCTCGTGTAGTAGGTGCGAACCGTTTCTCCATCAAGGGGATCGGTTGTGAGAATGAGGTGATGCGAGGTGTCATATTCATATTCGGTGACTCGATCCAACGGATCGGTTTGTTTCGTCAGGCGATGCTCCGAATCGTATTCATATTTCCATGTGCCGTCTAATGCATCGATCCGGTTGGTTAGGTTGTGATTTGCATCATATCTATACAGGGCGACATTGAAATTTGGATCAATATTGAGGGTTCGGTGTCCCTCTCCATCGTAAGCGTTATATTCGACATTATGGAGCTCATCTTCGGCGGCGACATTTCTTCCGCGGTCATCAAAATGGTGCTGTGCCATTCCCCCTTCAGGATCCTGTTCAATGCCACGCGGGCCGGTTATGAATATTTCCCAATCGTGTCCGGACCCATTTCGCTGAACGTCAACCTGTCCCAACCGGTTGTAGCTGTTACTGGCGGTGATCTGACTCAGCGGATCTTGGAGGGTACTCAGCAAATGCGGATTGTTGGTGTCGGAATACCCAAAATTCCATTCGTGTAATTCGGAATCTATATAGGCGGTGAGGTTGTCATCGGCATACTGATAAGATACGGATCGTCCTGAAGAGTCGCTAACAGAGGAAACCAGATCGTTGGTATAAGAAAGGGTAAGCGTTCGTCCGTAGCGATCTGTTACGGTTTGGAGGTTGGTGGAGGCGTTATAGGCAAAGTTCAGTCCTTTGCTATCCGCATCGAGCCATGTACCAATGGTTCCATCCGGATTGAAAGTCAGTTTTTCGTCGAAACGCCGATTAAGAACAAAATGGTCTCCGTCTTTTTCAAGAGCAGCCGTTTCGCCGGGCGGCGGGCTGTAGCTACCGTCAGGCAGCTCAATATACTCGAGTGATTTGGAACCGATCTGGACAGTAACCGCATTTTCAATCAGCTGATCCACACCCCATTTTGTCGTTAAAATGGCAGTGGTCCAACGGGCGACATCAGCTTCTCCTTTCATTAGATCTAGAAGAACAAGCCCCTGCACAATCTGCGCAGCGGCATCTTCGGCACGACGTGAACCCAATGCCGGAGCCGGATGACTGACGCGACGGGCTGCAATTTCATAGCCGTGAGTCCACCCATAGCCCAACGGGCCTTTTCGTCCGCTTTGGCCGCCGTTGTAGTGGCGGGAAAAGGCTATGTTTCCCATCGAGAGATCAACCCGGTCGTACAGGAAATCACCTGTGTTCAAATCGATAGGATCAATAGATGTGGTGATTTGTCGATTTGGATCGGGAAGTGATATCTGTACAGTTCCGACCGTATTCTGGCTGACTGAACTGGAGAACTCCCAGCTGCTGTCTGCACCATAGCCTCCGCTATAGCCTCCTTTGATCATCATGCCCATATAATTTCCGCCAACATAGATGTAACCTATGCCAGTCCATTCAAGCAGGCCAATATTTGCATCTTTAGGAAGCAGCAACGTTCGTCCATTGGTGATGTCTAAATCAAGGGTTTGCAGGATTGAAGACGTATAGTTGGTGAGACTGCTTCGCACCGAACTCCAGTTATTGTTGTCTGCCAGGTACGTGCGTCCGCCATCAGCATTATTGATTTGCATTAATTTAATGGTGGAAGCACAAACACGGTCGGCTCCCTGACTTTGCTCAAGTGTGCCGTGTTCCAACCCGCTGACGAGATACATGGCCGACTCAAAAAATGAATCCTCTTCTCCGCCGCTGGTTCTGGGCGTATTTGCGAGCTGAATGAGCGGAAGATCAACGTAGTAGCCATGGTCAGTCCATCCAAGAATCCCCACAAAATAATTGAGGTTATATCGGACATCGGCCAGCTGGGCTAAAAGTTCGTAGCTTAACCGCCACGCTTCTAGCCCAGCATCTATAGTAATCTGCATCCCTCCACCGACGATCTCTTCACTGTCAGCCGCCGCGTTTTCAAACTGGGCCTTCTGCAAAGCCTTGTTGTGAAACTGAGTGATCTTTTTTGAACTGCTCTCAAAATCATGCGCAATCAGATATTTTCCGCCGCAAATTAAATCAAAAACATTCGTAGTCACCGTTGCTCCCCACTCTTCGGGCTGTGTGATGAAAACTGAGAAATCGTTGGTGGAATTCTGCGTAGTAGCCGTTCCTGTTTCCATCAGGTTTCCGTCCACCTTCAATAGCGGTTTGTATCCGTCCGTTTCGTCATAGAAGAGTGTAATCCGTTTCCCGGCGAACTCATATCCTTTTAAGGTCTGATCGATACCGCGATGCTGTATGCGAAGAGTCATGTGATTGACGGCCGGAACCTGAGCAAAATATTGATAGGAACCGGAATCCAAACCTAAGGCGTACGGCAAGCCCATCACAAAAGAACCATGCACAATCTCCGATCCGCCAACAATTTCTCCAATAGAACGATTGGCATGATCGGACTGAATTGTATGAACCAGATTAGTGACATACGAAATCAGCCGATCACAGATATTCGATTCATTGATCTGCTCCACGTAATCACTGCCAAGCGTAGCGCCGACTGTGGCATAGGCTAGAAAATTGGTGGCTTCATATCCCATGGCCGCCTGAAGATCGATACCAACTGTTTGTGAATACTCTTTAATAGCAGGGTCAAGTCGAGACCATGTGCCGTCATCATAAAAATCAACCCACGTGCGGCGGAACACCATGACGCCCTCTCCGCCGCCGTACACCAAACGACCGCCTTTGCTCAGCACAGAAGCCGCCATTACATCCGATTCAACATTCAACCAGGCCTGCACGTCCTCTACGGGATAATAAACATAGGCAGTTCCAAACTCGGCGGTATAGCCCGAAGCGCGCAACAGGGCGATCAGCAATGCAGATTGATCCCAGTCATTCCCGCGACCGGCCAGAAGGCAGCCGGTAGCGCCGTTGTACAATCCATACGTCGGCACGAAATCAATTTCGTTGCGCACGTATTCGAAAATATCGACCAGATTATATTTCAAGGCTCGAGCCATCGCTTCAATCTCAGGCGTAATCGTCGTCTCCGTATCAGGAATTTCCGAGGATGCCATCGCCATTGCGAAAGGGGCAGAAATTCCACTTCGCTCAGACAGGGCACTCATCGTTCCCAAATAAGGTGTCACCGGTTGGTCGGCGGCTTCCCGCCACTCCGCATTTCCCACACCGGCAATAAAACAGATTCCCAATAAAAATATAAATTTTTTCATTATTCCGACCCTCCCTCGTCCACTATGTTGGTCGAAGACGACGGCGGCGGAATCACTGCCAAAATCCGATAAAACGCATGGCGGTTCGTAATGTCCTCATGCGTCCAGCTGTTCACTGGCGGAGTCGCAGGCAGATTGGTTGCACCGGAAATCCATTCGCCATCCGTCAACTGCCACATAAATTCCACGGCATAGGTCTTGAACGGAACGCTCGACCAATGAATGGTGTAATCATACGGTTCTAGCGGTCCGCCGCCACCGGACATTCCGCCGCCCCATCCGGCAAAGCACGAATCATACGAAAACGGATTGGTTCCCAGCATCCACTCATTCCGGTCACAAATGCCATCCCCGTCGCTGTCGCACAGCATCGGGTTGTAGTCCGGCCCCCAGCATCCAGCCAGATAGGCTTCGAGAGAATCGGGCATACCATTCGTATTCGCATCTCCAAAAGTCATCACCTCCGAAAGATTATGAACCGATGTAGGAGAAAACATAGATGAGTCCGCCGACTTCGAGGATGAAACCAACCGCCCATCCGCATCGTAGTTGTAAGAAAGCGACCCTGCCAACGCAACCCCAGCTAGCAGTGTTAAAACAAAAATCTCTGGTCTCATATAACCCCTTTCGAAAAAGACCAATTACTTTAGGATAACAACGGGATCAGTCAAGAAATTCCAAAATCATTTTTACGTAGTATGGCTACGTGGATATCGCGCCTACTAAAAACGCAATATGACTGCGTGATAAAAAATCGCTTAGGAACAAGAATTGCGACCCTCCGCAAGCAACAAGGCTTAACACAAGAAAAGCTAGCCGAAAAAGCGAGCTACTCTGTCGAATTCATCAGCTTTGTTGAGCGTGGAATTAACGCACCATCGATTGAAGGCTGTGAGCGAATTGCCAACGCCTTAGAAATTTCGCTCAAAGAGCTATTTGATTTTTAATCGAGCAAAAAACAGCCTATTTCTCGAATTTTGTGACGGGCGAATGTTGCCATTCCCCTACGGATCATTTCTTTCGGAGAATACCGAAAGCACTTTCGCTATCGCTTCCGCCGTCGCTCTGCGAGCTATGGCGGCACATGATTTTTCCAATCCTTGGAAAACCCACCTATTCAGCGAATTTTGCGACAGGCGAATCTTCCAGACTCTGGAAAATTTCGAGCTCACGTTCGCAGACCTTGGAAAAATTGGCGAGCAGGCGGTCGCGCACGGCGTCCATCGGCGGGCAGTCGTCGCCCAAAACGGTCTGCATGGAGGCGACGGGTTGGCCAACGAGTCCACACGGAACAATGGTCTGAAAGCCAGAGAGATCGAGACTAACGTTGACGCTCATGCCGTGGAAGGCGACCCAGCGCTTGAGGCGAAAACCGATGGCGGCCAGCTTGCCCTGCTCCGTCCAGGCTCCGTTTTTACCGTCCACGCGAAATCCTTCGACGCCGAAATCGGCCAGTGTGCGCAGAGCGACTTCTTCGAGGTTCCAGAGGTAGCCATGCGAGTCAGCCTCGGAGCCGCCGAGGTGGATAATAGGATAGAGCACCCACTGGCCGGGGGCGTGATAGGTGACGTCGCCGCCGCGCTCGGCGTGAAACACTTCGATGCCGAGGGCTTTGTATTCTTCGGGTGTTTTGAGCAGGTAGTTGTCGCGCCCGCGGTTGCCGAGGGTGATGGTTGGAGGGTGTTGCAGGATTAGGACGGTGTCGGGAATTTCGTCGTTCTGCCGTGCTTTGAGCAAACGGTGTTGCAGGTCGAGTCCCTGCTGATAGGGAACCGGTTCATCAAACTGGACGGCCAGAGCTTTCATATTAGTCGTTTCCGCCTCCGGCGGATCTGCCAGAGGCAGAAAAAACGAAGAAGGGCAGTTTGCACTGCCCTCTGATCTCCGTTCTCTAACATCTGATCTCCGGATTCTATCCCGCGCAAAGGTCGTCGTATTCTTCCGCACTCATCAGATCGTCGACGTCCTCTTCTTTCACAAATTTGATTTTGAAGAGCCATCCTTTTTCGTAGGGGCTTTCATTGACCAGCTCGGGGGCGTCATCAAGAGCTTCGTTGACTTCGACAATTTCACCGGGGATCGGCGCGTAGATATCGGAGGCGGCTTTGACGGATTCGAGTACGGCGACTTCGTCGGTGGCTTCGACGATCGTGCCGACTTCGGGAAGCTCGACAAAGGTGAGGTCGGAAAGCTGACTCTGCGCGAAATCGGTGATACCGACTGTTGCAGTGTGCTCGTCCATTCGAACCCACTCGTGAGTTTTTGCGTAGTAGAGATCTTGCGGGGATGTCATAAATTTTCTCCTCAACTAACTATCATAAATTGGAGGCGTGAAGCGGAATTGAACCGCTGTAACAGGTTTTGCAGACCCGTGCCTAACCACTCGGCCATCACGCCCTCATCAAAGGGCAAATAATGTAATCGGCCTTCAAATTGTTTAAAGCATTTTTTTTGCAAAATCCTCATTTATTTTCCGATCACGATGTTATCGATCAGCCGCACACCGGAAAACTTGACCGCCAGCGCGACCCGCGCGGGCTTCACACCGCCGGCGGAATAGGTTTCCAATGGTTCGACAAGCTCACCACCAGTCGGGTGGAAACTCTGCAAAAACTCATCGTCGACGATTTCAATATAGTCCACTGTGCCGGACGTTTGTTCGATCCTTTCACGAATCGCGGCCTTCAAAACGGCGGCATCGCGCTCACCGGCGGCAACCAGCTCCTTCGCTTTTTCCAATGATTGGAAAAGACAGACAGCCTCGGCGCGTTCGGCGGGCGAAAGGTATTTATTGCGCGAGCTCATGGCGAGGCCGTCGGCCTCGCGGACGATCGGGCCGGGCACAATATCGACCGAAAAGTTGAGGTCGCGCGCCATGCGGCGCAGAACGCGCAGCTGCTGGGCATCTTTTTCGCCCAGCACCATAACGTCCGGCAGAATAATATTCAGCAGTTTGGCGACTACCGTGCAAACGCCGCGGAAGTGACCGGGGCGCGCCGCGCCGCAAAGCACGCCAGAAAGCGATTCCTCGTCGACCCAAACGCTGTGGCCATCGAGGTACATGTTTTCAGGGGTTGGATAAAACAGAAAATCGACGCCCTCTGCGCGGCAGAGTTTTTCGTCGCGCTCAAAGTCCCGCGGGTAGGCATCGAGATCTTCGTTCGGGCCGAACTGAGCCGGATTGACGAAGATGCTGGCAACCAACACATCGCAACGCTCGCGCGCCAATCGCATCAGCGACAGGTGACCTTCATGCAAAAAGCCCATGGTCGGCACAAAACCGATGGTCTTCCCCTCGCGGCGCAGAACCTGCGTTGCCTGTTGCATTTTTTCGGGCGATTCAATGATTTTCATGACTACTCAGCCAGCTGTACGTCCACCTGATAAAAACTTTCAGATCGATCAACTGTATCGGTCCAGCTGGATTGAGGCCAGAGGATATTGGTTTTCAAGGGTTGGAACCCGTTCGGCAGATTGGTGGAGCCATACACAGAATAAACGCGCCCGTTGGTCGCGTTCCATTGAACCACAAAGCCGCTGGCGTTGGTCAGCGCGGCCCAGAAAAACGACGCCGGATTGGTCGGGTTGAGGCCGGCAATATAGGCTTCAAGAATCGTATTCACGCCGTTGGACGCCACTGCATCTGGGTTTGCGTTGGTTTCACCGCCGAAGTAGAGAACTTCCCAGTCGTTTGGAATGCCGTCGCTATCGATATCATCAAGCGGAAGCATCGTATCACGATAAGCGGCCAGAACACTTTTCAGCTCGCGCATAGTGCGCGCATTATCGCCATCCACTGAATCACCGACCGCATGGGTACTGTCGCCAATATAATTGATGCTTGGGTTCGAGAAATAGGCGACCTGCTTATATTCATTCGTACGGTCATTGTTGGAATCCTCATAAGTCATAATGGTGCAGTATCCGTCCGTTGCGGTGGATTGCGTATCATCCCACTGCCACCCAGCCGACCATTTATTCTGCCGCCAATCAGAAAAAAACGTTGGCCCCGGATCTAAAGCGACTACTTGATTTTTAGAATGATGACATCCCATATTATGCCCCCATTCATGGGCTACCGTGTAGGTCCAGCTCGATTGCCTCACGCGAGCCAAACAAAAAGCCCTATCCGGTATGCCCGACTGATACTGCAATAACCAACCCACACCACCGACCTCTTCGGTCATTTCAAATAAACAGACGAAATCCGCGCCGTACTGATCCCGCCAATCGTGCACGTCATCCATCTCACCATCATTGTCAAAGGTCAAATAATTCAAATCATCGCTATAGCCGCCACTATTGGTCGATTCCGTGTAGTTGATTTCAGCACTGTGAACCAGCCGCAGGTAGATCTCCGTATTCGAATTAGTATGTGCCTCATTGGCGCGCTGCATGGCCTCGGCAATATTGTCATTCATGTTGGCAACGTCCCCCTCGTAAGCCAATGCCGCCGGGGTATAGACAATCATCACATCGACCACCGTGGAACCGGCCGGAGCATCGGCCAATGCGACCGGCTCAGACAGAGAATCAAAATTTGTCTCTGCAGCCTGCTGAAAAATCGCATCCGCTACCGGTGATTCCGCGCCTTCTAAAACAATAGACTTCTCTCGATCTACTTCGATGGCGTAATGCGCTTGGTTCTGGGTAAGGTAGCGAACCGCATAATCGGCCCCACCCGGCACTTCAACTGAGGCACGCATTTGCCCATCACAATAAGAAAGATAAACTGTGCCATGCTTATCTCCGGTTAAATGTGCAGTTGCACCAACCGAACCATTGGGATAGCGAGTCACATTACTGAGCTTTGCCTCAAATACCGCATCATCGAACAGCGCCAACGTGATGACATCGCCCGCCTTCAGCACCGGGTCGGCGGTCATCCACGATGGGTCCGGGAAAATTCGTCGTACGCGCCGGGCTGCAGGCGACCGGCTCGCCCACGGCACATCCGTCGGCTCACTGCCGGAGATCAGAGCAATAGGAACAGCTTCTTCTTCAACCGTCTGGGAAGAAGCCAACGGGGGCGATTCAGACTCTTTCGCCTCCGGGAAAAGAGCCCAAATCAAGAAGCCCAACAGGCAAACAACTCCTGCCGCTAAAATGAATCGCTGCCACTTCATGGAAGAGTCACATCCACGCGATAATAATTTCCAGCGCGCTCCACTGAATCCGTCCAACTCCACCGCGGCCACGGGACGCTCGTTTCCAAGGTTTGGAAACCGTCCAACAGGTTCGTCGTGCTCCATACCGAATAAACACGCCCGGAGGTTGTATTCCACTGGACGACGTAGCCATTCGTCAGCGCAGTATTAAAGAACGAATCTGAATTCGTGGGGTTGAGCCCGGCGATATACGCCTGCAACACCGTATTCAGACCATTGGATGCAATCGCAGATGGGTTCGCATTGGTTTCGCCGCCGAAATAGAGCAACTCCCAGTCGTCCGGAAGGCCGTCGGAGTCAATATCGTCAATTCCCGAAGACAAAACAATCACATCGAAGGACGAAGACCGGGGGCCCCACGCATTGCCATCATAGGCCTGAAGAGCTAATGTATTCGTACCCACCGGCAACGAAACCGTTTCTCCGGTCAAACTACTTGAAGTATCAATGATTTCCCAGTCGTACCAACTTCCGCCGGAAAACTCGATGCTGTCAAGCCACACACCATCAATAGTGTAGTATGAATCCCCAACCACATATTCAAATCGGATCAAAATCTCTGACCCTGCATAAGAGGATAGATCAACCGTTTTTAACTCCCAACTCAATGATCCGTAATAATCGGTTAACGAATACTCCAAAGACCAAGACTGCCCGTCATCATCAGAAACCATAACCCGGAACACTGAGTTCCCTAACCGTGTTTTCAGTTGAAAACTCAATTGCGCTCCCGACTCAGGCACAAACTTCTCAATAGAGGTTAAATGGTACTCGCGATTGTTATAACCTGCTTTCTCCTTGTAGAAACAATCACCTGAGTAGCCAGCCGTTGAAATATCCCAATCCATATATTCCGTTGTCGAGGTGATCGCGAAATTCAAAAAATCCTCTGCTGGGTCTGTAAATGTTGAGCTCTGCAACACATGAGACAGCACGGAAACCGACTGAACCTCTGCCGTGCGGACATTGGCGATATCCCACGCCAAATCAACCGCTGTCGAATCGTTGGTTGTCCCACTTTCCGTTACATTCACGGGAACCATAGCGGGATAAAGCCCTGTTATACAGCCATCACCAACCCCATTCGGGATTCCATCAATCAAATACCAACCATCATTAGAACTGCCCCAGCCGTAATTAACATGGAAAAATTCACCCAAGCCTTCGTCTCGATAGCCATCAGCCACCATGGCGTGCCCCGGAATACTCAAAACAGCCGGACGACCCGCCAATAGCTCAGGTTGTAACTGATCCGCAATATTCTGAGTATTACTCGTGTCATACAAATAAGTTCCCTCTTCATAAAAAAGAGCGGAATTCATCATCTCCTTCAAATCATACATTGAGGCCCAAGACCCATTAGTCGCGTAATCCATCTCAACAGCCACACCCATTTCATACATCAACTCAGAAACAGCATCCACGGCGACCGACGGCTCACTGCCCCATGGGTCGTAGCTATCCTGCATATTGGCCCAATCATAAGAATCTGAAAAAACCACACTATGCGCACCGGTTATGCTCCCCTCGCTATCTGTATAGCTATGTCCCCCAGTCCCACGATAAGGCCACTCATAAAAATTCATAATCTGCGCGCCGACCACCGCGACACAACCGACTGCGGCATGCCCGTCGTAATACGAAGAAGCGGTCGCATCCAACGGACACAACTCATTGTAATGATTGTTCTGATTCCACGTCGTCGTTAAAAACGGGCCGATATCAGCAGAGGTGGCAGAATACAATGGAAACACCCCCTCCTCTGGCTCCAGCAATTGCTCCCATTGCAATAGATTCTCAGCCTCATCTAGAGCTTGGAACACATCCAGCGCATCTGCTTTGGTTGAAATATTCAGCATTTTTTTATAGCTATGCTTCATGGATTTCTTCAACAGGCCGCGAAACGCATTCTGGGGCAGATCATCCAAATTCAACGACCCCGACTCACTATAAGCAATAATCGGCGGCAACCGCTTATCACTGTTCATAATGACAAACCCCTCTGGATCCAACTCAATGGCATAGAGAGGCATCGCGCCTTTTTCCAGCTTAAGCTTTTGAACGGTTTTAATCTGATAGGCCTCTTGGAAAAACGGGGCTGTTTTCTTCTTAAAACGCGCCGACTTGCTCAACCACGTCCCAAACACCTTCCGGACATCCGACTCTTTAACCGACTGCGAAAAAGCCATTGGAGTCATCAACCCCAGCAATGCCAAAACCAAAAACACTCGCTTCATTTTCTCTCCTCCTAGCATATCTAAAAATCTAAACCCACATCTGAGCTTTAGAATGGGCTTCTTTTGTATTTAGAACGCCTATTTCTGCCACACGCTTCCCATTACGTTTAGCAATAAGCATGCCGCAACCATCCATATTCTACAGCTAGTTGGAAGCATATCAAACGACGCAAGCCGATGCGGCATTACACCTCGGGAAAATCCCCGTTCTCGACATCGGTCTTATAGGCGGTCAGTGCCTGCTGGATCTGCGGTTTGAGATCTGCGAATTTTTTGACGAAGCTGGGCACGTGCCCCTGCCCCATGCCAAGCAGATCGGTATAGACCAGCACCTGCCCGTCACAATGCGGGCCAGCCCCAATTCCAATGGTTGGAATGTTCAGTGCGCCGGAAATTTTCTGCGCCAGCTCAGCGGGAACGCATTCGAGCACGATCGCAAACGCCCCGGCCTGTTCGAGCACCATGGCGTCATCCATCAGCTGACGGGCCGCCTCGTCGGTTTTGCCCTGCGCCTTGAAGCCGCCGAACTCTTTAACGCTCTGCGGCGTCAGACCGATGTGACCTAAAACCGGAATCCCGTTGGCAACCAGTTTTTCCACCAAAGAAGCACGCAATACCCCGCCTTCGATTTTTACGGCATCGGCTCCGGCCTCTTTAATAAAGCGGCCCGCGTTTTCAATCGCATGCTCCACAGTGCCCTGATAGGACATGAACGGCATATCGGCAACAACGAGTCCATTCTGCACGCCGCGGGAAACCGCGGCGGTATGGTGCACCATTTCATCCATGGTCACCGGCAGGGTGTTTGGGTAGCCAAGCACCGTGTTCGCCAACGAATCGCCAACCAGAATCAGCGGAATGCCCGCCTCATCGGCATAGCGGCCACTTAACGCGTCATACGCGGTCAGCACGGCAATTTTCTGCTCACCCTTAAGAGCTTTTATTTTTGGGGCTGTCCAGGTCATATCAGTTCTCGGTTCAGGGTTCAGGGTTCAGGGTTCAGAGTTCAAAGTTCTCAGTTCGGGGGTCAAGGTCTCGGGTTATCTCCAAACTCTTTTCGCGGAAAAGTTACCACTTTTCTACGAACAGCCGAACATCGTCATTCGCAGGCATCTGTTCAAGAATATTCTGCACATCACTCTTTGTGCCGGGCAGAACCAGATCGGGACACACATCTGCCAGCGGCTTAACCACAAACTGCCGCTCCGCCCAGCGCGGATGCGGAACCTGCAACAAATCACTGTCGACCACTTCATCGCCAGAAAAGAGAATATCGATGTCGATGGTGCGTGGCGCGTTGCGATCTTCGGTGCGCACCCGTTTCAGCGCCGTCTCCACCCGCTTGATTTTCGGCAGCCACTCGTCGGCCGTATAAGGACTTTCAACCACCAGCACGGCGTTAAGAAATTTCATGGCGCGGTATTCATCTTTCACACCCACCGGTTCTGTTTCGTACACCGAGGACTGGTCTACAAACACGACCTGCGAGTCGAGCAGAAGCAACGTCTTGGCCTGACCGAGCAGCCGCAACCGCCTGCCCACATTTGATCCCAAAGAAAATCCGGTTTTCATAACATCCCTTTTGGACTGCGGTGACTTGCCGAAGCTTCGGGGCGCACTCCCTGTTTTTAATACTCAATCGTTCCTTCAAAAACATGCTCGGTCGGTCCGCTGAGCGTCACGTCGTGCGCGCTGTCCTCCGTCAAGGTGCCGTTCACAATCAGCACATCCCCGCTGCGGGTATGCACCTTCACCGGCAACTTCACCCATCCGTTTTTGGCGGCCACCAGTCCGCAGGCGGTCACGCCGGTTCCGCAGGCCAGCGTCTCCGCCTCGACCCCGCGTTCATACGTGCGCACCGACAGATCCCCTTCCGGGGTAATCTGCATAAAATTCACATTTGTCCCTTCCGGGGCAAAATCGCGGTGACGGCGCACCATCGAACCCACCTCCTGCACATCCACATCGCGCAGGTCTCCCGTGCGCATCACCACATGCGGAACGCCCGTATTCACCGAGCCGTAGGTCAGGCTTCGTTCCCCCAACTCCAGTGACCCCGCCAGATTCCACGCCGTCGGCGTAGTCATCCAAAGGCATGCACCCTTCTCCAAGACCTGTGCGCGAACCTGTCCGGCTTTGGTTTCGATCGTCATCGACTGCTCGACAGCCCCTAGCTCATAGGCCAGCACCGCCACGCAACGCGCGCCGTTGCCGCACATCGCAACTTCGTTGCCGTCTGGGTTAAAAAACCGCATGCGGAAATCGGAGGACTCAGACCGTTCGATCAAAATGACGCCCTCGGCGCCGATCCCCGAATGACGCGCCGCGATATGGGTGATGAACGCCCGATCTTCGACCGGAAATGTTCCGTCCCGGTTGTCAATCAGAACAAAATCGTTCCGTGCGCCATGCATCTTCCAGAATTTAATTTTCATGAGTAAACCGCCGTGATAGCTTTTGCCCTCGATGAGCAACCCATTAAACAGTAGCGACGCCCGAAATGAAATAGCAAAACTGCGGACGGACATTGAACGGCACAACCGGCTGTACTATATCGAAGCCGCCCCAGAGATCACAGATCGCGAATTCGACCTGATGTTGCGACGTCTGACGGACCTCGAAAAACAGTTCCCGGAACTGGCCGACCCCAACTCGCCGACCCAGCGCGTCGGCGGCGCACCGCTCAAAGGATTCAAGAACGCACCGCACGCCATCCCGATGATGTCGCTCGACAACCTCTTCACCCAAGAAGAGGTCGAGACCTACGCCACCAAACACGACGGACCCTTCATTCTGGAACCGAAGATCGACGGCATCTCCATTTCCGTGCGCTACGAAAACGGAAACTTTGTACAGGCGCTCACCCGCGGCGACGGCGAGCGCGGCGACAATGTTTCCGCCAACCTCAAAACGATTCCGAGCCTTCCGCTGCGCCTGAACGCAGCAACCCCGCCGGCCGTCTTTGAAGTACGCGGCGAAGTCTATATGACCCGCAGTGGCTTCGCCGCGCTCAACGAACAACGGCAGGAGGCCGGACTCGATGCCTTCGCCAACCCGCGCAACGCCTGCGCTGGCTCAATGAAACTGCTCGACCCGCGCGAAGTCGCCAAACGTCCGCTCGACATTCTCTTCTACGGCACCGGCCAGCTCGATGGCTTGTCGTTCGCCACCCACCGCGAACTGCTCGACACGCTAAAAACTTTCGGCTTAAAAATCGCCCCCTTCACGCCAACCTGCCAAAACGGTTCCGAACTTTGGAAACAAATCGAACAGCTCAATCGGCAGCGCGACGAGTTTGAATACGAAATCGACGGCGCCGTCATTAAAATCAATGACCGCGCCCGCTACGCCGAGCTCGGCGGAACCGCCAAATTTCCTCACTGGGCCACCGCCTACAAATATCCGCCTGAACAGGCCGAAACCACACTCAAAGGAATCACCATCCAGATCGGGCGCACCGGTGTGTTGACGCCCGTCGCCGAGCTCGAACCGGTGCAGCTCGCCGGCACGATCGTCAAACGCGCGACGCTCCACAACGAAGACGAAATTCAGCGCAAAGATATCCGCGTCGGCGACCGCGTCATCGTCGAAAAAGCCGGTGAAATCATTCCCGCCGTCGTCCGCGTCGTTACCAAAAAACGAACCGGCATCGAACAGCCGTTCAACATGAGAGCCGCCTGCGAAGAGCTTGGCATTAATCCGGTCAAGGTCGAAGGCGAAGTCGCCTGGAGGATCGACGACCTGCATCATCCCGCCATGCTCAAGCGCTGGCTGACTCACTTTGCGTCCCGCAACGGAATGGATATCGACGGCCTCGGCGAATCAATCGTTGAGCTACTCGTCGATGCGAAACAGGTCAAAAGCCCCGCCGATCTCTACGAGCTCAAAAAACCGCAGTTGCTTTGTCTTGAAGGTTTCAAAGAAAAGAAAGCCGCCAACCTACTCGCCGGAATTGAGGCCAGCAAACACCGCCCCTTCAACCGCATCCTCTTCGCGCTCGGCATTCGCCACGTCGGCAGCGGCGCGGCGCGCATTCTCGCCAAAGAGTTTCCAAACATCGGAAAATTGATGGACGCCGACATCCAAGCATTGGAAAAAATACGCGACATCGGCCCCATCGTTGGAAAAAGCATTGTCGACTTTTTCCAAACCTTGGAAATTCATCCCGCCGCAGGCGGGAACAAGGAGTTGGTCGAAAGGCTGCAGGCGGCTGGCATCAATTTTGAACAAGCTACCCAAAGCGGAAGCGACGAGCTGACGAATCTCACGTTTGTTTTGACCGGCACCCTAGAAAGCCTGGGCCGCGACGAGGCGGGCGAGATGATCCGCGCGCGCGGCGGGTCGGTCACCTCGAGTGTTTCCAAAAACACGGACTATGTGGTCGCCGGAGCCAAAGCGGGTTCCAAGCTGGCCAAGGCCGAATCCCTCGGCGTGAAGGTGCTCGACGAAGTCGCGTTTCTCGCTCTGTTCGGTGACGCGCCGGCGACGAAACCGAAGCCCGGCCAGGGCGAGCTGTTTTGAAGGCGCAAGCAACCCGGTCGGCGCCATGGCCTTTACAAGCCGAGGGGCGCGGCGTATGTAATAGAGTATACAGGCACCCGCAGAGAGAACTCCTATGACAGAAACTTTTTCCGAATTCTGGAACATTTCCATAAACACAACCGAAAAGCTTTTTTTCACCGTCACGGCGTTAACCGTTATTGCGCTCTTCCGCCTGCTCACCGGGATGCTCGTCAGCCGAAAGGTGAAAGATGACAAGCGGAGCTACCATGTCCGCCGAACCGTCACCTATGTTTACACAGCGATTGTCTTTGTGGTGGTCGGCTCGATCTGGTTTCAGGGAATCACCGCGTTGAGCACCTTTCTCGGGCTGGCCAGCGCCGGTCTGGCCGTGGCACTTCACGACACCATCGCCAACATCGCCGGTTTCTTTTTTATTGAGGCGCGCAAGCCCTTCCGAGTTGGCGACCGGATCGAGCTAGATCATGTAAAAGGCGATGTGATCGATATCCGGCTGTTTGAGTTCAGTATTGTTGAAGTGGGCAACTGGGTCGATGCCGATCAAAACACAGGGCGCATTGTTCATGTCCCTAACAGCATGGTGATGCGCTTGCCGCTTTCAAACTACAACATCGGCTTTGAATATATCTGGAACGAAATTCCAGTGTTGATCACCTTTGAGAGCAACTGGAAAAAAGCCAAGGCGCTGCTTTCCGAAATCGGCAACAAAAATGCGGAGTCCCTCTCCCGCGGAGCGCAGGAACAAATCCGCCGCGCCGCGCGCAAATATCTGATCATCGCCGGCACACTAACGCCCACCGTCTATACGACCGTCAAAAACAGCGGCGTGATGCTGACCATCCGCTACATCGTCAATCCCCGCCAGCGGCGCGGAACCGAGCAACAGATGTGGGAGGAGATTCTCGACGTCTTCGCGAACGAACCGGACATCGATCTTGCCTACAACACCACCCGCTTCTATACGGCAGCACCCAATGAAACAACCCCGGCGAAAATCCTCTCTCCGAGCCCCCCTGCAAATAAGGAAGATTGAGCCCAGATAAACAAAAACTTTCCCCCGATGCCGGTTCGTGTTATTCGTGGGCACTTTTACGAGGTAAATTATGGCGAAACAGAAAATCGGTTTAGGTCGCGGGCTCGACGCCCTCATTCAGGAAAAGAAGGTAACCGCGCCTGTCGCGAACACTCCGGCACCGGACAGCGAGGGCATCACCAAACTTTCCATTAAAAAGATAAAAGCCAATCCGGGCCAGCCGCGCCACACCTTCCGCGACGAGCAGCACAAAGAGCTGACCGCCTCGGTCAAAGAGCACGGCATCCTGCAGCCCCTGCTCGTCCGCGCGAAAGGCAAACAGTTCCAAGTGATTGCTGGGGAGCGCCGCCTGCGCGCCGCCGCCGCCGCCGATCTGCCCGAAGTACCGGTCATCATCCTCGACATCAACGACCAAGAAGCATTCGAAATCGCGTTGATCGAAAATCTACAGCGCGACGACCTCAACCTGATGGAAGAAGCGGAGGGCTATAAAGAGCTGGCCGAAAAATTCAACCTCACCCAGGAAAAAATCGCCAAACGCGTCGGCAAAGCCCGCGCCACCGTCGCCAACATGCTGCGTTTGCTTGATCTACCCAACGGCATCAAAAAAATGCTGCAGAACGGACACCTTTCCGCCGGACACGGCAAGGTGCTGCTCAGCGTGGAAATCGATCAGGAAAAAGAATTCCTCGCCACCCGCATCATCCGCGAAAACCTCTCCGTGCGCGCGCTCGAAAAAATCGTTGAAAAAATGAAAGCGCCACCGAAAAAGAAACGCGCGCAAAAAAGTGATCTGCCGCTCGACTACGTCCGCCACCTCTCCGAAAAACTGCATCAGCATTTCGGAACAGCGGTCAAAATCAACTCCACCAAAACACTGGCCAACGGCAAAAAGGTGAAGGGCTCAATCGAGATCGACTACTACAATAACGAAGACCTCACCCGCGTCCTCGAAATCCTCGGCATCGGCTCGGACGATCTATAGCGGCAAAGCCGCTGTCAAAAATCGAAGGTCTAAGATCAGATGAAAGAAATTATTCTCAAACAGAAACTATCCGGCATCCTCGGAATGCTTCTCGGCGGAGTGTTTCTGGCATGGATCGGATTCATCTGCGCGGCGGTGCTAAACAATATCATCTCAATCATCCCGGCAATATTCGGTATTCTAGGTATACGCTGGATTGTGATCGCGGCAGCTATGCTACTAAACCGAAGTCGCCTTTCGATTCGCATCTCACCCGACGGAATAGAACTTCCAACAGGAACCGCATTCCGGCCCAATGCGCCTAAACAAACGATTCCTCACTCAAACATTCTGCAAATCGACAGGCACGTATTCCTGCGAGGACGTGGAATCAAAATTATCCAAACTGGCGGCTCGGAAATTTTCGTTGATATCCGACGTTACTGCAGTATTAAAAAATTCCTTACCCTATGTCGCAAAACGGGCCTACCACTCGCTTAATTGCCTCATTTTCCAAACATTGGAAAAATTGGAACGAACAGTAACACCTGTGGCGTCATAAATTTCCAGGGTTGGGAAATTTCTGATTCGTGCCTATTCGTGTGATTCGTGGGCGATTCTTACGCCGACTTTTTCTTTTTGGCGTCACCCAGTTCGATGGGGTGGGCGCGGCCTTCGACGACGTCTTTGGTGATGTGGCATTCCGTGATGTCGGCGCGCTGCGGCACTTCGTACATCACGTCGAGCATGAGGTGCTCCAAGATGGCGCGCAGTCCGCGAGCACCGGTTTTGCGTTTGAGCGCCATCTTAGCGAGCGAACGCAGGGCGTCTTTGTCGAAGTTTAGTTCCACGTCGTCCATGGCAAGCAGTTTTTTGTACTGCTTGACCATCGCGTTTTTCGGGACGGTCAGGATATGAACGAGGTCATCCTCGGACAGTTCCTGAAGCTGAACAACCAGCGGAATGCGGCCGATGAATTCAGGAATTAGGCCGAACTTGAGCAGGTCTTCCGGCTCAATGTTCATCGTGACGGGCTTCCACTCCTCAACCATTTTATCCGCTGCACCGAAACCGAGAACTTTTTCATCAGTGCGGAGCTTAATGATTTCGTCGATGCCGACAAAAGCCCCGCCACAAATGAAGAGAATGTTGGAGGTGTCGAGATCGATATATTTTTCCTGCGGGTGCTTGCGTCCACCCTTCGGCGGAATTTTTGCAACAGTGCCTTCGATGATTTTCAGCAGGGCTTGCTGGACGCCTTCGCCCGACACATCGCGAGTGATAGAGACGTTGTCGGTCTTGCGGCCGATTTTGTCGATCTCATCGATATAGACGATGCCGCGCTCGGCTTTCTTTACATCGAAGTCGGCGTTCTGCAGCAGGGAAAGAAGAATGCTTTCGACGTCTTCACCCACGTAACCGGCTTCGGTGACGGTGGTGGCGTCGGTGATGGCATACGGCACGTCCAGAATGCGGGCCAGGGTTTTGGCGAGCAGGGTTTTGCCGGAGCCGGTGGGGCCGACCAGCAGGACGTTGCTCTTTTCGAGCTCCACGCCGTCATCGTCGCCGGGATGCATCATCCGTTTGAAGTGGTTGTGCACAGCGACCGAGAGAACCTTTTTGGCGTGCTCCTGCCCGATGACATATTCATCGAGATGCGCTTTGAGTTCATGCGGTTTGAGCATGTTAACGGGCGCGGTCTCTTCCGAGGGTTTCTGCTGCTGCGACAGCATCGCATCGCACAGCTCCACGCACTCGTCGCAGATGAAAATACCTTCGGGCCCGGCAATCAGGCTCTGCGTGTCTTTTTCGTTTTTCCCGCAAAAGGAACAAAATGGTCTTTTTTCTTTAGTGCTCATAAAAAACTTCGGTTTTGTTAACAGCTATCCGGTATATGGAGCCCCTGTTAACTGATTTCCATTAACTGATAACCACGAAGAAGCTATTGCTTCTTCGTAACCACTTCATCGACGAGGCCGTATTTCACAGCTTCGGCGGCGGACATGAAAAAGTCACGATCGGTGTCTTTTTCGATCGTTTTGACCGGCTGGCCGGTGTGATGCGCCAGCAGTTCGTTGAGTGATTTCTTCATACGAAGAATCTCTTTGGTCTGGATTTCAATGTCGGTCGCCTGACCCTGCGCGCCGCCGAGCGGCTGGTGAATCATGATCCGCGAGTTGGGCAAAGCGAAGCGTTTGCCTTTGGTGCCCGCGGCGAGCAGAACGGCCCCCATGCTGGCGGCCTGCCCCACGCAGTAGGTGGTGATCGGGCATTTCAGAAACTGCATCGTGTCATAAATCGCCATTCCCGCAGTGACTACACCGCCGGGCGAATTGATGTAGATGCTGATGTCTTTGTCCGCATCCTCGCTCTGCAAAAACAATAGCTGGGCGATCACTAGGTTGCTGACCGTGTCATTGATCTCGGTGCCGAGAAAAATGATGCGCTCTTTAAGCAGGCGCGAGTAGATGTCGTAGGCGCGTTCGCCGCGTCCGGTTGTTTCAATTACGGTTGGGATAAGCATCTGTGCGGTTTCCTTCATTTGGAGCCTCCGGCTCGTTATTTGTTATCGGTTATCAGTGATTTCGGAAAAAGCACTCTCCGGCCTGATACCCATTAACTTCTTAACTAATAACCTACTTGATCTTGGCATTTTCGATCAGGAATTCAATCGCTTTGCCAAAACGAATCTGGTCGGCCACATCGTCTAGGTGCCCCTCTTTTTCCAGCTCCTTGCGGAAGTCGCCGGCATCGCGCTGCTGCTGAATCGCCATTTTGGTGATTTCTTCGGAAATTTCATCTTCGGAAGCGGACAGTTCCTCTGCCGTGGCGATGTCCATCATGATGTAACGCAGTTTGACCTGCTCATCGGCTTTCACCTTGGCTTCTTCCATCATGTCCTCGGACTGCGCGGACACCTGCTCCCGGCTCATGCCCTGCATCATACGCTGACGGGCCATTTCGTACATCAGGTTGCGGGTCTGATGCTGCACCGCCGTTTCCGGCACATCGAGTTTGGTTTTCTTCAGCAGTAATTCGCAGATTTCGTCTTCCTGACGGCGTTTTTCTTTCGATTCAGCCGCTTCGGTCAGATGCTGGCGGATATTGGTGCGCAACTCCTCGTCGGACTCCACGCGTAGTTTTTTCAAGAATTCTTCGTCGAGCTCCGGCAGCTTGCTTTCGCGGATGCCGGTCACTTCCACCTTAAATTCGGCCTTGAGGTCGGCAAGCTCTTTCACGATGAATTCAGCGGGAAAGGTTATAGTAACATCCCTTTTGTCGCCGATCGACGCGCCGATCAGTTCTTTGCCCATGCCCGGCAGGAAGGACTCATCGTCGCAGGTGATCCAATATCCGTTTCCCTGGCCCATTCCCCGCGCTGCCGGAACCTTTGTTTCCAACGGTTCGCCGTCGATGGTTGACTCGTAGGAAACCTGAACCATGTCATTTTCTTTGGCAGGGCGACCTTCAATATCCTCATGAGTCGCGTGCTGACGGCGAATGCTCTCAACGGTTTCGTCAACCTGAGCATCGGTCACCTCAACTTTTTCGGCTTTAATGGAGATTCCCCGATACTTCGGCAGCTTAAATTCCGGCGGCACATCCAGGGTGACCGTGAACGTCATCGGCGTGCCTTCGACCACCTCCGGCTCGCTCACATCAATGATCGTAAGCACCTTCACCTTCTCGGCCTCGATGGCCTCGTGGTAAAACTTCGGCACTAGGCGATCCTTCAGATCGGCAGTCATTTCCTTGGCAAACTTCTTCTCCACCAGATGTTTAGGGGCTTTACCCTTACGGAAACCGGGAATCGCCACGCCCTTGGCGTAGACTTTCAGTAGCTCGGCGCGCTCTTCAGCCACAACATCGGCGGGCACTTCCACCGTCATTGTTTTGCGGCAGGTGCCGGCATTCTTGAGTAAAACCTTCATAAAATTCTCCTGTTCGGTTCAAAAGTCGAAAACGGCAGACCTTACGGCAGCCCCCCTACAAGGTCAATTTCCAAGCCTTGGAACTTTTTTTGACAGCCATAGCCTCCGACGACGGCTAGTTCAGCCCATTTTTCCAAGGTTTGGAAGCAGGCTGACTGTCCGCCGTAGCCTTAGCAAAGGAGAGAGCCTGCACCCCTTTATTTTTATAATACTTGGAACTTTGCTCCCATGCGCCTATGTGCCTTTGCGCCTTCTCCATCGTTTGGGGTTGCTTCATTCCCCGAAAAGCGATTTCCTGTCTGTCCATTTTCAACAAACAGACAATTTCATGAGCGACAAAGCAAAAATCATTTACACGGTCACCGACGAAGCGCCGGCGCTAGCCACCCAATCCCTGCTTCCGATCATTGAAGCCTACACCGCCGCCGCCGGCATCGCCGTTGAAACGCGCGACATCTCGCTGGCGGGCCGCATCCTGGCTCAATTCCCCGATGTGCTGACCGAAGAGCAGCGCGTCGGCGACGCCCTCGCTGAGCTCGGCGAGCTCGTCAAAATGCCGGAAGCCAACATCATTAAGCTTCCCAACATTTCGGCCTCCGCGCCGCAGATGAAAGCCGCCATCAAAGAGCTGCAGGACAAAGGCTGCGCCCTGCCCGAATATGACGATCCGTCCGCGCAGCCCCGCTACGACAAGATCAAAGGCAGCGCGGTGAACCCCGTGCTACGCGAAGGAAACTCCGACCGCCGTGCCGCCGCCGCCGTCAAACAGTACGCCAAGAACAACCCGCATCGCATGGGCGAATGGTCATCGGATTCCAAATCCAAAGTTTCGAGCATGGTTGCCGACGATTTTTTCGGAAACGAAAAGTCGGTGACGGTTCCCGAAGCGACCCCCGCTAAAATCGAGCTGATTGCCGATGACGGCAGCGTCACCGTTTTAAAAGACAACCTGCCCCTGCTTGCCGACGAAGTGCTCGACGGCACCTTCCTGAGCGCCAAGGCGCTGGATGCCTTTCTCGCCGAACAGGTTGCCGAAACCAAAGAGGCCGGCACCCTCTTCTCCCTGCACATGAAAGCCACCATGATGAAGGTCTCCGACCCCATCATCTTCGGCCACTGCGTAAAGGTTTTCTTCAAAGAGGTCTTCGAAAAGCATGCCGATGTGATCGCCGAGCTTGGCGTCGACGTAAAAAACGGCTTTGGCGACCTGCTCGCAAAAATCAAAACCCTGCCCGCCGAAAAACAGGCGGAGATCGAGGCCGACATTGCCGCGGTCTATGCCAACAACCCCGACATCGCCATGGTCGACTCCGACAAAGGCATCACCAACCTGCACGTGCCGAGCGACGTGATCGTCGACGCCTCCATGCCCGCCGCCATCCGCGCCTCCGGCCAAATGTGGAACGCCGACGGCAAACAGCAGGACACCAATTTCATCATCCCCGACCGCTGCTACGCCGGAATCTACGCCGAAACCATCGACTTCTGCAAAAAGCACGGCGCGTTCGACCCGACCACCATGGGCACTGTTCCCAATGTCGGGCTCATGGCGCAGCAAGCCGAGGAATACGGCTCGCACGATAAAACCTTCGAAATTCCACTGTCTGGAAAAGTCCGCGTCAGCGATGCGGAGGGCAACACACTCATCGAGCACGACGTGGAAGCTGGCGACATCTGGCGCGCCTGCCAAGCCAAAGACGCGCCGATCCGCGACTGGGTTAAACTGGCCGTCACCCGCGCCCGCGCCACGGGTGTCCCCGCCATCTTCTGGCTCGACAGCAACCGCGCCCACGACGCGCAACTGATCGAGAAAGTGGAATGCTATCTGCAAGACCACGACACCGAAGGGCTGGAGATTTACCTGATGCCGCCGAACGAGGCCACCCGCTTCACTCTCGAGCGCACCAAGGCCGGACACGACACCATTTCGGTGACCGGAAACGTCCTGCGCGACTACCTGACCGACCTCTTCCCGATCCTCGAGCTCGGCACCAGCGCCAAGATGCTCTCCATCGTTCCGCTCATGAACGGCGGCGGACTGTTCGAAACCGGCGCCGGCGGCTGCGCGCCGAAACACGTTCAGCAGTTCAGCAAAGAAAACCACCTGCGCTGGGATTCGCTCGGCGAATTTCTGGCCCTCGGTGTATCGCTCGAACACCTCGCCACGATCTTCAACAACCCGAAAGCACAGGTGCTGGCCGATACGCTCGACACGGCAAACACCAAATTCCTCGCCGAAAACAAATCGCCGTCGCGCAAAGTGAACGAACTAGACAACCGCGGCAGCCACTTCTACCTCGCGCTCTACTGGGCCGAAGCGCTCGCCGCGCAGGACGCCGATGCCGACCTCAAAGCCCGCTTCGCCCCGCTCGCCGAGGCATTGACCGCTGACGAAGAGAAGATCATCGGTGAACTAAATAGCGTTCAAGGCAAGCCCGCCGACATCGGCGGCTACTACCGCCCCGACGCCGCCCTCGTCGCCAACGCCATGCGTCCCAGCCAAACGTTCAATAACACCCTTTCAACCCTGTAATAAAATTTATTTAGAAAAGGAACCCATCATGCTTACACTACTCATTTCAGTGGCTGTTTCAGCCGCATCCGTTATCGCCTGTAAAGTCGCCAACACAAACCCGGAAACCGCCGTCTTCGCCGGGGTCTCCGGATTTATTGTCGCTTATTTTCTAGTCAGTTTTCTGGTTCGGAAAAAAGTCACGTCGGTTCAGAATGAACTTCAGGAACAGATGATGGCCGGTCAGAAACGGATGAACTGGAAAATTCAGCAATTCCAGAACAAACCCGGCGGCAACATCAAAACCATCCAGCGCCAGCTCGAAAAAGATCAGATGGAACTGCTTCAAAGCGCGCTCGATTTTACTAAACGCCTGGACCCGTTCAAAAAGTGGGGTTCGTTGATGGGAAGACAAATTACAACCATGCGGATGCAGTTTCTCTATCAGCTGAAAAAGTTTGAGCAGGTGGATGCAATTCTCGCGACGCAGGGACTGTTCAAAGGCCCCATGATGATGGAACCCATGATGATTGCCATGAAGATGGCGCGGCAGTTCAAAAACGATGATGTGGCGGGTGCCGAAAAAACCTTCAAGAAACGCATCAAGTGGTTTAGAGGAAACAAAGGCACCCTGCTTTACGGACTGATGTCGTGGATTTACATGAAGCAAGAGGAATCTGAAAAGGCGCGTCAGCTGCTGCTGAAAGGTAAAGAAGCGACCGGCGATGAGACCCTTGCCCACAACTGGGAACTGCTTTCCAACTGCAAAGATAAAAGCTTCTCGAATGCGGGACTGGGCGACGAATGGTACGGCCTCCATCTGGAAAACCCGCCGAATCCCAAACAACAGCGCATGCGCGGCGATGCGCGCGGCGGCCGAGGGTTTTAGCGGCAAGATTCCGTAACCACAAAAAGCACAAAAAACAAAAGAAGCCCCGCTCAACCGAACGGGGCTTTATTTTTAGATAGGGGGTTTTCGGTAGGGATGCCTCTCCGTGTAAATCCAGTTATCCTGTCAAAATTCTTCTAAACGCTCTCCAAAAGTACGATTGACAGTGCTATTAAGAGTGCTATCATGAGCGCTATTGAAGGGGCTATTATGAACTACGTAACCGCAAATGAATTAAAACGAAACGGTGTTTCCGTCGTAAAAGAAGCAATTGCCGAGTACGGCGAAGCGGTGATTTCTGTCCGTGGAAAAAACAAATACGTAATCGTTGATACTGAAACCTACAATCATCTTCGCGAATGCGAAATTCTGGCCGCCTGGGCTGAAACTCAGGAAGATATCAAGGCAGGGCACTGTGTCGTAGAAAGTACCGAAGAGCATCTCGCGAGGATACGCAAGTATGTCTGAATTTGAGATTCACTATACGAAGCGTTATCTCCAACGAGAAAAGCTGTTTATAAAAAAACACCCAGAGGTCGTTCCACAGTACGAAAAAACGATCACACTTCTGGGAGCCAACCCGTACCACCCGTCCCTGCGCCTTCACAAGCTCAAGGGTCCTCTTCAGGCATTCCATTCGGTTTCCATCAACCGCAGTTACCGAATCACGATTGAATTCATCATTCAGGACAAACTCATCATCCCGGTGATGGTTGGCTCACACGATCAGGCGTATCGCTAGAACCAGTCGAAAGTCAAAAGTCGGAATGCCAAAGATCTGGATTCCAAAATGTAGACGCGACGTCCCCGTCGCGTCAGCGGTGCGGAAAGAAACGCGACGAGGGCGTCGCGTCTACATTAAAAAGCCGCTCCGGAACTCCGGAACGGCCACAAATTAACCCATAACAGATAACGGCTAACTCTTCTGCGCTTCGAAAAGCTCAGAAATCCCCTTCTCGGCGAGGTCCATCATCTGGGTCATCTGCTCTTTGGTAAAGGGTTCTTCTTCGGCGGTGCCCTGCACTTCGACGATGCGTCCGGAGGCGGTCATCACAACATTCATGTCGACTTCCGCTTTGGAGTCCTCGAAATAACAGAGATCGAGCAGCGGAGTCTCTTTATAAATGCCGACGCTGATGGCGGCGATGGGTTCTTTGATCGGGTCTTCCTTAAGAAGCTTTTCTTCGAGCAGGCGGTCGATCGCCATGCGGAGCGCGACATAGGCGCCGGTGATGGACGCGGTGCGGGTTCCACCGTCGGCCTGAATGACATCGCAGTCGATGGTGATCTGGCGTTTGCCGAGTTTCTGCAGGTCAACCACTGCGCGCAACGCGCGGCCGATCAGGCGCTGAATTTCCATGGTGCGGCCGCCGACGCGGCCCGTTTCACGACGGAAGCGCTCCGAGGTGGCACTCGGGAGCATGCCGTACTCGCAGGTGAGCCAGCCGCCGGGTTTGTTGTCGCGCCGCATCCATGGCGGAATGCTTTCATCGACGCTCACGGCGCAGATGACTTTGGTGTTGCCCATTTCCACCAGCACAGAGGCTTTGGCGTTAATGGTGAAATCACGGGTAAATTTAACCGGACGCAGCTCGTCCGGTTTCCGTCCGTCAAAGCGTAGTTCTGCCACGTTGATAAACTCCTCGAGGTTGATGCCGTTATCGATTTTGTTAAAAGGCTTCTTTGCCATAAGACCACCGATTATCGCCATGCGTCAGTTGATTGCAATTTCCAAACATTGGAAAAAAAGGAACCGCCCACGAATCACTCGAATCGACACGAATTCGAAATTGGATCCATTCGTGAATATTCGTGCAGATTCGTGGATAATGTTTCTTATCTCCGTCTGCGGTTTCCGCCACCCTGTCCGGGGCGACCTCCGCCAGAGCGACGGTTACCTTGACGGCCTTTGGGCTCGGGGCGCGCATCGGAGCCGGTGGCGCGGCGCGCGATTTCGGAGTGATATTTGTGATCGCTGTCGACCGGAATCTCTTTGCGGATCAGTTTTTCAATGTCGCGCAGAAAATCGCGCTCGCGGGCGGAACAAAACGCGACAGCGTCGCCGTCGGCTCCGGCACGGGCGGTACGGCCAATGCGGTGGACGTAGGTTTCCGGCTCTTCGGGCAGATCGTAATTGACCACATGGGTGATGCCGTCGACGTCGATACCGCGCGCGGCGATATCGGTGGCAACCAGTGCGCGCACGTCGCCCGCTTTAAAACCGGCCAGCGCTTTGGTGCGAGCGGTCTGCGATTTGTTGCCATGAATGGCGGCGGCGGTAATACCGGCATCTTCCAGTTTTTTGACCACTTTGTTCGCACCGTGCTTGGTGCGGGAAAAGACAATTACTTTGTCCATGTTGTGCGAATCAATCAGTTCGATCAGCAGCGTGTCTTTGTGGCCTTTATCGACAAACATCAGCTTCTGCTCGATGCGCTCGACGGTCGGCTTGCCCGGATCGATGGTAATTTTAACCGGGTTGCGGAGCAGTTCCGTTGCCAGCTTTTCAACGACCGGCGGCATGGTGGCCGAGAAAAAAAGCGAGTGACGCTTTTTCGGCAACTTAGCGATTACTCGGCGAACATCGGGAATAAAGCCCATGTCGAGCATGCGGTCGGCTTCGTCGAGAATAAATAGCTCGATCTTATCGAGGTGCAAAACCCCCTGATTCATCAAGTCGATCAGGCGGCCCGGCGTGGCAACGACGATGTCGACGCCGCGGTTGAGCGCTTTTACTTGCGGGTTCTGGCCGACGCCGCCGAAAATGACGGTGTGCGACACACGCACGTGACGGCCATAGGTGGCAATGCTGTCGCCGATCTGCGCGGCCAGCTCGCGCGTTGGCGTAAGGATTAGCGCGCGCGGGCGGCCTTTCGGCGGTGTGTAGTTGGTGGCGGACATTTCCTGCAGGAGCGGCAGGGTGAACGCGGCGGTTTTGCCGGTTCCGGTCTGCGCACAGCCGAGCAGATCTTTGCCTTCGAGCAGATGCGGGATCGCTTCCTGCTGAATCGGTGTGGGCGTTGTGTAGCCCTCTTCGGCCACAGCGCGCTGCAACGGCTCAATCAGAGCCGCGAATACGTTTTCTTGTTTCATGATGTCTTCTTTTCCGTCCGGAATTAAAAAAACTCTCTGCCATGCGGACGGTGCTGGGAAAGAAGGGGCCGCGAAAAAACGGGCCAAGTGAGCGGGGGTTGTAGGCGCATTGCCCCGTTGTGTCAACTGTTGTTTCCACTGTTTGAAATCCGCGCATGCGCCCTTGTAGCGTCAATCGAAGCACGCTATGGTTAAACAACTTTCCAAGGAGGGCTTTCATGAGAAAAGTTTCATCAAAAAATATATGCTGGCTAAACAGCGAACTACCGTTGCTGGAAAAGGCCGATGTGCTAACCGGTGATGCCGCAAAGCGCATCAAAACCTATTACGAGAAAGAAACGGTCCCTTTAAGCGGCGCGGGCTGGGCAGTAACCGTCTTTTCGATCATCGGTGCGCTACTGATCGGTGGCGGCATTATTCTTCTGTTTGCTCACAACTGGGATGGCCTATCCCGCAACGCGCGGGCCGTCATTTCATTCCTGCCGCTTCTTTTGGGTGCGGCCCTTAGCTTCACCGCTCTGCTCTGTAGCGGCAAAACCGCACTGAGAGAATCCGCCGGACTGTTCCATGCACTAGCCATCGGCGGGTGCATCGCTCTGATCGGACAGACCTATCACCTGCCAAGCGACATGCCCGCTTTTCTGCTGAGCTGGGCCCTGCTCTGCGTCCCGTTGATGTTCCTGCTTTCCTCCACGGGAACCTGCATCGTTTATCTAGCTCTGATCACCGGCTGGACAGGTGTCGCTCAAAATGAATACCGGCAGGCCGTCGGCTACTGGCCGCTCCTCCTCCCGGCGCTCATCTATATTTATCGGCTTTTGAAAAAGGATGCGCGATCGCCCGCAACGCTGCTCGCGCTCTATGGCCTACTGTTTTCGATCACGATTTCGCTCGGGATCGTTTTTGAACGTACCGTTCCCGGTCTCTGGACGATGGCATACGCCGCCCTGCTCACTGGCAGCTATTTGCTGGGCATCACGCATTATCGCGATGAGACCGGCTGGAGCAACCCGTTCAAACTATTCGGCACCGTCGGGATTGCCCTGCTGGCCTACCTCTTCACGTGGACTCACTTTTGGGATGAAATTGGCTGGAACTACTGTCGCACCGACTGGGGTTACGAACGTTGGGGAATCTGGACAGACAGTGCGATCACACTGGCCTTAATCGGCGGGTGGGCAGTCATTGCGGTAAAAGCCTTCAAAAAAAACAGCGGCGAGACAACGATTCTTTCCCTTTTCCCAATACTGGCGACCGTCTGCTTTCTGACTGGATCGCTAACGGATCTGGCAGAAGTCATCAACGCGCTCATCTTCAACAGCTACTTCCTTGCGCTCGGGATTCTTTATATCGTGCTCGGCTGTCGATCATTGCGCCTCCGCCAGATGAACGGCGGGATGTTCCTGCTCTCTCTGCTAATCGTCACCCGCTTTTTTGACGACGAATTCGGGTTTCTCGCCCGCGGCATTTCCTTCATCATCCTCGGTGCGGCCTTCCTCACCGCCAACCTGATTATCGCTCGCAAAAAGAAAGAGGTATCCGCATGAAAAAAACACTCCTTTTGATTTTTGGAATCACCGTCGCGCTCCAATTGCTAATACCCGCCTCCATGATTCTGAAACACGAAAAGGTCATGCGCGATGGGTCGCTCTATCGCTTCAAGACCCACCCCATCGACCCGGCAGATCCGTTCCAAGGCCGCTACGTTTGGCTCGGCTTCGAAAACGACTACATCATCGCGCCAACCAATGCAGTCGAACCCGCCTACAACGAACGCGTCTACGTCACACTCGACACCGACCCGGACGGACTTTGCAAGCTGACCGGATGGAGCCGCAACAAACCGGAACATGGCGACTACCTAAAACTCAAGTACTGGGGGGAGAAATACAACTGGAACGCGAAAGATAAAAGCCAACGCCACCTAGGCCTTCAGTTCAAACTTCCGTTCGACCGTTTCTACATGGATGAAAGCAAAGCGCCGAACGCTGAACGACTTGTACGCTCAGTAACCCTTAACCTTTTTGAAGAAAACACAAACCTCGTCACAAACTGCTGGGCGAACGTAAAAATTCTAAACGGTACAGGCCTCATTGAAGATGTTTTAGTCGACGGAACATCCATCCGCGACTTCATCGCCCAATCTGAGAAATAAGGAACAAAACATGACTCAATTCTTGCAACTCCATCAACGCCTCATTTTATGTGGACTGCTCGCCCTGCTTCTGAGCGGCTGCCAAAGCCCGACGATGAAAGGAACTCCGTTTTATACCGGAGAATATGAAGGTCCAAAAGAAGGATACTCTGACCGAGTCAACCTGTGGCCGGCTCTGTATTACCGCGATCCAGCTCTCTCCGTCTTCTGGCCGCTCTTTGAGCTGACCGATGACCACACGGCATTGCGCCCAGTCTACTCCGTCTATAACAAGAAATCAGACAAACCGATCTATAACGTGCTCTGGCCGATTGCCCGCTTCGACACCGGCAGGCAGTCCAACCGCATCTTTCCCATTTTCTGGGGAAAAGACTCCTGCATCGGTGACGAATATTTCGTCATCGCTCCGCTCTACTGGCATATCGACAACCCGTTCGGCGGAGATGGGGCCAATGCGCTGTTCCCTCTCTGGATCTGGCAAACGGATTCCAGAGGCCACCGGATCGATCTGCTTTGGCCAATTTATGCCAACAAGAAAACAGACACCGCACGGATGTGGCGAGTCTGGCCGTTCTACGGCTACGATGCGCGAAATAACGGCGAAGACATCTCTCGATTCTGGGCCTGGCCTTTCGGCGGATCAGAAAAAAGCCCCCACGTTCAAGAGCACTATCTATTTCCAATCTACTACGCTGGCAATCAGGGGCTTCAGAATGACCTCTGGACACTTTTGGGTGGACGATCCACCGGGCCTGACGGCACCCGCTGGGCGGCTTTCCCTGCCCTTTCCTGGGGAGAAAAAACAGATTCACAAACAAAAAACAGCTATGTGATGGGGCTGGCAGGAAATAAAAAAACGGCGAAAGAAAAGGCATCCCATATCCTCCCCCTTTATGCGAAACGAGACGCCGCCGACTCATCCTACTTCTTCTCGCTGCTCTACTCTTCCGCTACTGCACCTGACGGCTCCACATGGAAAGCCTCCCTTCCTCTCTTTCACAGCCAAACGGACGCCGCCGGTGCCAATCAACTAATCACCCCGCTCTATTCCCGAAAAAACGACTCGGAAGGAAGCAATCTATGGCGGTGCTATTTTCCATTGCTGTATCTAAATGAAACCTATGATGAATACTTCATGACGCTACTCGGCGGTCGCTGGCGCTCCGGCGACAGTAGCGGATGGCTGGCGACCCCCCTTCTGAGCGGCGGAACCCAAACCCCGGACTGCAAAAAAACGATCTGGGCCGCCGGACTAGCTGGCAAAAAATCCACCGCCGAAAAGACCAGCCACTACGTGCTGCCCCTCTACTACAGCTGCCCAACCGAAAACCGCTTCCTCTCGTTGCCCTACCTGCGATGGACTGGATCGAACCAAACGCACCACAAGGTTGTTCCCCTTTTGCTAAGCGGAACTTCTATTCATGGAGACACAAAGAAAACAACAATCGCTGCCGGGATTTCCGGCTGGGAAAAGCAAGGAGACCAGCTGAAACAGTCCCATGTTTTGCCGCTCTACGGCTGGAAAAATGACGACTATCTTTTCACGATCCCCTACGGGGAAACAAAAGCCTATACCTACTTCGCCACTCCGCTGATCGGGCGCTATCTCGACAAAAAAGGAGGTTGGATCTTCCCTCTGTGGCAACACAAAGCCACGGAAGAAAAGACAGAAACCAACCTGCTACTCGGCCTAGGCAACCGCTATCGAACAGAAACGAGCAAAGGTCACTCCATCTTCCCGCTCTACAGCAAAAGCCAATCTCAACGCAAAGACTGGACTGATAAATCCCTGAAAAGGTATCGTGAAAACTTCAATGCGCTCATCCTGCTGTGGAATAGCCAAAACCGTTTGGTTGACGCAGAAGGCACCCTCCTCGAAGAACATTCGACATCCGGACTCTTCCCCTTGTGGCTCGAGCGCCTCGATATGCCGCGCAACGGTGAGAAAACCACAGAAACGGCATCCCTCCTTTTCCGTCTCTACGACTCTCGGTGCGAAACACCCCGCGATCCCGCAGAAAAAACCTACACTCGCCACCGGATTCTCTGGCGGGTGTACCACAAGGAAACCCTCGGTGAGAATTCCAACACCGATATCTTCCCAGCCATCACAATCGATAAAAAAGAGAATGGATTCCGCAAAGTCTCATTTCTCTGGCGGATGTTCCGCTATGAAAACGACCCGGTCGCCGAAACAAAAAAACTGGACCTGCTCTTTATTCCGGTTCGCAGATGACCCATCATGCGCCCCAAAGCAGTTGACTTTCCAATGGTTGGAAAAATACTATGCGCCCCCGACCTGTCCGCCGAAGCTTTAGCGGAGGAGGTTGCAACGAGTTCCAAGGGTTGGAACAATTACTTGCCGTCTTCGCTGAGGGTATTTTGTGCGGCGTGGATTACCGCCAACACATCGATGCCATCCGGCTTAATGTAATAGATGATGCGGAACGGCCCTTCAATCACTTCGCGGATCTGAGGCATTTCATATTCAGGCACAGCGCGACCAGAAACCGGGTATTCGGAAATTTGAATCGAGCGGCGGGTCAGTCGGTCGATCATCCGTTTAGCATAATTCGGAGAATCTTTAGCAATGTAAGAATAAATGGCGTCAAGATGCTTTTCCGCCGTGCTAGTCCAGAAGACGGTCATTCTTCCAAGCCGTATTTTTCACGGACTTCCCGAACGCAATGCCCGCGTCTGGACTGACTGTCAGCCAATCCCCGGTCAATCACCTCGCGCACATAAATCTGCTGCATCAGATCATCCCATGTTGCGGTGGATGACATCTGATCAATCAATTGATGAGCTATCTCTTTTTGTATCACTGCGGACATGACTGCCTCCTTACGAACTGAAAAGTAGCATTTTAACTGCCAACGCTTCAACTATGCAACACGGTTGCTTTCCCCGGCTAGGTTCGGTAAAAACTCGGGAACGGAGAAATTTTTATGAGCACAAAAGTTGTTATTCAAGGCGCGGCGGGCCGCATGGGCAAAACACTGATCCGCTGCATTCAGGAAGGTAAAGTCGCGGGCCTCGAGCTGGCCGGCGCAGTCGACCTATGGGACGTTCCAGACATTGGAACAGATGCGGGCATCGCCGCCGGCACCAAAGAAGCCGGCGTGAACCTGACGACGGATCTGGCCGCGGTGGCGCCGGATGCGGATGTGATCATTGATTTTACCTCTCACTTTGGAACCGCCGGCAACGCCGAGCGCGTGGCTGAGTGGGGTACCGCGTGGGTGATCGGCACGACCGGCCTCTCCGACGAGGAACTGGCGGAGGTCAACAAAGCCGCCGCCAACGTTCCGGTGGTAATGGCGGGCAACATGAGCCTCGGCATCAATCTGCTTTGCACCCTCGTTGAGGAAGCCGCAAAAGCGCTCCATGCGAAGGGCTACGACATTGAAGTGATCGAACGGCACCACAACCAGAAAGCGGACGCTCCGAGCGGTACGGCGCTAATGCTCGGTCAGGCCGCCGCCAATGGCGCGGGGCTGGACCTTAAAAAATCTCAGGTCGACGGACGCACGGGTCATCCCGGCGCACGCACGAAAGAGGAGATCGGTTTCCACGCAGTGCGCGGCGGTGATATTGTCGGCGACCACACAGTGCTGATGGCCGGAACGGGTGAAATGATTGAGCTCTCGCACCGCGCAACGAGCCGCGACACCTTTGCAATGGGCGCGCTCAATGCCGGCGCATGGGTTGTTCAGCAAAAACCCGGCCTCTACAGCATGAAGGATGTGCTCGGGCTGTAATCCACACACGCTCCCCTACGGGGAAGCGTGTCCTACAACTTTAACAAAAGAACTTGTAGGACAGGCTTCGCGAAGCGAGCCTGTGTCTCATGAATACCTGACTTCCACAACCTGCCCGGAATACGGCCAATCATCCGCATTCTTCACCAACCCTGCACGTACCGGATTCTGATAAACGTAATTCCATTTTTCGGAATAGCTTGCTGCACTCCGCACCATGTGGTCAAAAAATCCCGGTTGCCAATGCGGTAGTGGATGATCATTGCCTTTGATCGCAACGGATAATGATTTTTTTAGAAACCCAACCGTAGCACCGAGTCTATATTCCGGCACAAGCCGGATAAAAAAATGCAAATGATCCGGCATGATCACATATTCCCCTATCGCGATCCCTCTTCTGGAATTTTTCTCTGCAAATAGCATGAACTGTTGGTGGATCGCATCGTTCGCCAGCCAAGGGCGACGATTGAATGTCCCGAACGTCACAAACCAGATCGGTGATACGTACTTTCGAAACGTCACCAATCGCGGGGGATGCTTAGGCTCACGGTTCATGTTTTTGACGCTAACACACGCTCCCGAATGCGGGAAGCGCGTCCTACAATAATCAGCAATTTGTAGGACGAGCTTCCCCGCAGGGGAGCTTGTGCGTGCGGCAGAAAATCACACGTTCGACTTCGCAGAAGCGCGTCCTACAATAATCAGCAACTTGTAGGACGAGCTTCCCCGCAGGGGAGCTTGTGCGTGCGGCAGAAAATCACACGCTCGGCTTCGCAGAAGCACGTACTACAATAATCAGCAACTTGTAGGACGAGCTTCCCCGCAGGGGAGCTTGTGCGTGCGGCAGAAAATCACACGTTCGACTTCGCAGAAGCGCGTTCTACAATAATCAGCAACTTGTAGGACGAGCTTC
>Ga0307990_1000065_pt1 | contig 95303 bp, 91 predicted proteins | sample EllFjometagen129_FD_203168 | JGI IMG/M metagenome (GOLD analysis project Ga0307990, IMG submission 203168) | Marine microbial communities from Ellis Fjord, Antarctic Ocean - #129 | ecosystem: Environmental > Aquatic > Marine > Unclassified | place: Southern Ocean | collected 2014-10-08 | reverse complement strand
GAACCTATCACCACTCGTTGATGATGGCCAGCCTCGCCCAGAACGCCGCCGAGGCCATCGGCGCCAACGGGTTGCAATTGCGCGTCTGCGCCTATTTCCACGACATCGGAAAACTGGTCAAACCCGGATTTTTCAGCGAAAACATCCAATTTACTGAAAACCCGCACGACGACCTCGCACCGAGCATGAGCACGCTGGTAATTGTCTCGCACATCAAAGAAGGCGTCACACTGGCGAAAAAATATAAACTACCGCAGGTCGTGATCGACGGCATTGAACAGCACCAGGGGACCAGCTTGGTCAGCGTCTTTTACCACCGCGCAAAAACCCAACAACAGAAAGAAAATGCGTCGGCCAACACACCGTCCGGAACAGTCAACGACGAGGACTTCCGCTACGAAGGGCCGCGCCCGCAAAACCGCGAAATGGCCATTCTGATGCTGGCCGACTCCTGTGAGGCCGCCTCGCGCTCACTCGACAAGCCGACGCCGGTGCGCATCGGTAACCTCATCAAAGACATCTTCGAATCCCGTCTGCACGACGGCCAACTCGATGAATGCAACCTGACACTCGCCGAGCTCAATACGGTCAAGGTGTCCTTCGTCTTCTCGCTCACCAACATGCTCCACGGCCGCGTGGCCTACCCCAAGGAAGAGACCAGAGAAGAAAATCAAAATAACGAAAAACCCAAGAATCCGAAAGAAGGCTGAATGATAAAAAAAACCAAAGCCCGATCATTTTCCGGATTTGGATTTCTGGCTTTTTTGGGTCGTTGGGTACTTAGGGGTTCGTCATTAAAATCATGAAGACGTTTGTTCAGAACAACCAAAGTGCGGTGCGCATCAACGGTCCGGCTGTAAAAACTCTAGCCGCCAAACTGGCCGACTGCCTTGTAAAGGCGGATCCGGAAACCGACTGGGGAGAACTCTCTGTAGTCCTCACAGACGATGAAGGCATCACGCAGACCAACCGCGAGTTCTTCGGCAAGAACCGGCCCACCGATGTCATCAGTTTTCGCTACGATCCGGTGCCGGGCGAAAAGGATGCGGCCACCGGAGACCTGATTGTCAACGTGGACTGCGCCCTGCGCGAAGGCCCGGCGCACGACGGCGCCGATGCCGAGCTCGCGCTCTACATCGCCCACGGCTTCGACCACCTCTCCGGCGGCGAAGACGACACTCCGGCAAAGCGTGCTGCCATGCTCCGCACCGAAAAGCGCTGGCTTGCGGCATTGCAATCAGAAACCAAAAATCTGATATTGGACTAGATGAACACAACGACTCTTGTCTACAGCCTTTTTTCTCTGCTGACCGCCGGCTTCTGGTCCGTTCTCTTTGACGCTTTCCGCGAAACCGGGAACGCGGGGGTCAGCCGACTCGCCGAGAAAAAACCGGAAGCAAAAAAAATGCTCGAATCCTGGGCTCCACGCTGGAACCTGCTACGCACCACCCTGCGGTTCTGTCTGACTCTCTTTGAACTGGCCGCCGCTGGGCTAGCGCTTTCCACATTCGAATTCACCGCGCCGCTGCACTGGGCGGGTCTGCTGTTGGTGATGGCCCTGCTCTACATGGTCTTTATCCGCGTCATTCCCTTCGTTCTGGCCGAAAGTTACGCCGACCGCCTGTCGCTCACCTTCCTGCCGCTGATCGTCGTTCTCACCCGCCTGCTCACCCCGTTGGTCTGGCCGATCTACGCCATGGAACGCGGGCTGCTCGCCCGAGCCCTCTCCGCCGCGGACGAAGACGACCGCCCCACCACCGAAGATGAAATTATGACGCTCGTCGCGGAGTCCGCCGACGAAGCGCTCGAAGAGGAAGAGCGCGACATCATCCGCAGCGTCTTTGAATTTGGAGAAACCGTCGTGCGCGAAATCATGACGCCGCGCGTCGACATCGAGGCCCTGAAAGACGAAGCCACCGTCGACGAATGCATCGACAAGGTAAAGCACTCCCGCCACTCCCGCTTTCCCGTCTATAAAGAAACCCTCGACAACATACAGGGAGTCATCCACGTCAAAGATCTGCTGCGCCTCATCGCGCAGGATCAGGAAAACCGCTCCGTCACCGACATCACAAAAAAAATGAGCATCGTCCCCGAAACCATGCCCATTAACGATCTGCTCAAACAAATGCAGGTCCAGAGTTTTCAAATGGCTGTGGTGGTCGATGAATACGGCGGAACAGCCGGTATCGTCTGCATGGAAGATATCATCGAAGAACTCGTCGGCGAAATCCGCGACGAATACGACCCCGCCGAAAAAGAGATTCAAAAACGGCCCGACGGCTCTATCATCGTCAAAGCCAACCTTGCGGTTGACGACCTGAACGAAGAGCTCAACCTCAACATCCCCGAGAGCGACGAATACGACTCCATCGGCGGCTTTGTGCTGTCTGAACTTGGAACCATCCCCAAGGTGGGGCAAAAACTTTCAATCGGCAATCTCGAAATTATTATCCAGAACGCCACCCCCCGCCGCATCCACACCCTCCTGCTCAAACCCACCGCCGAGGGAAAATAGTTTCCAATGGTTGGAAACCATTGCGCTGCGGCCATTGGGATTTTCCAAGCATTGGAAAAAGCAACAAGTGTGGTGAAGCCTAACCTCCGTTTGAATGTGACCGGAGGCCACGTTTTACTGTGCTTAAACGGAAAAGGTCGTGTGCGCGCGGTAATAGGCGAGCTCGGCGGCGGAGGCGATAATGTCGTAATAGGCGTCGTGCTGACGCAGGCGGCGCAGGTCGGCCTCCGGAAAATATTTTTTGACGAGTTTGGGATCCTGCTTGTCGAATTCCTCGCCGTCGGTGAGGTCGAACCACTGCACTTTGAGTGTCGACACATCGAGCAGGCGGTAATGCAGGCGGCTAACAAATTTCGGGAAAAATTTGCGCGCCAAGATCCAGTCGTTGTGAACGCTGTTACCGGCCATAAGCGGACGCTTTTTGATGGTTTTGGTGGGCGTAGCGCACCAGCGGTCGATGAAGGCGGTGAGCTTTTCATCGATCTCTTCCACCGGCAACGCGCGGTTCGAACGGCATTTTTTTACGAGATCAGACAGGTTTTTCTGCACCCAGGGGCTGAGCGGCACACCGTCAGCCACCCGGACGTAGAAGTTGATGTCCTCCTCCGGCGGCGTGAGTCGCTTGAGGTCTTTGTCCGTCAGCATGACAGAGACCTGAAGCAGCTGTGCCTCATCGAGCTCCAGAGATGTGAACTCGGTATCGAACCAGACATAAGCGGTGGAAGATTTTTTCAACATCAGCCTTTCCCGTTGAGGATTTCGAAGGTGTCGGAGGCAATCACTTTTTCTTCGTCGGTATGGATGACGAGCGCGGCGACTTTGGACTCCAACTTGGTAATAACCGGTCCGTGAGTCTGGTTGGCTTCGGCATCGAACAAAAGTCCAAGGTAGGTGAAATTTTCCAGAATCAGCTCACGAATTGTCCGCTCATTCTCACCCACCCCGGCGGTGAAGACGATCGCGTCGACCCCGTTAAGGGCGGCGGCATAGGCCCCGATATATTTCTGGATCTCGTAGACAAATTTTTCGACCGCCTGAGTGCACCCCTCTTGGCCCGCCGTGTAGCCTTCCATTACATCACGCATGTCGCGATACCCGCACAAGCCGAGCAGGCCTCCCTGTTTGTTCATCAGAGAGCTGACCTCTTCAATAGTCATGTCTTGAGTCTGCATAATGTGAAGGGGAATATAGGGGTCGAGGTCGCCCGAGCGAGTTCCCATGAGGATTCCGGCCAGCGGGGTGAGTCCCATGGATGTGTCGACCGATTTTCCGCCCTTAAATGCGGCGATGGATCCGCCATTGCCGAGGTGACAGGTGATCAGCTTGAGTTCTTCAATTGGTTTTGCGAGGAGGGCCGCGGCTTTTCGGGCCACATAACCGTGGGAGGTTCCGTGGAATCCATAGCGCCGGATTTTATGGGTGGTGTACTGGGTTTTCGGCAAGCCATACAGATAGGCTTTCGGCGGCATGGTCTGATGAATGGCCGTATCAAAAACCGCAACCTGTTTCATGTCGGGTTCAAGTTCATAGATTGCCTGAATCCCCATCAAATTCGGCGGGTTGTGCAGCGGAGCCAAAACTGAATTTTCACGAATCGCCTTAACGACATCCCCGTCGATCAAAACCGACTTCGAGAAATCCTCTCCGCCATGAACCACGCGATGCCCCACCCCAGCTAGCTCGCTCAGACTTCCTAGGGCTCCCTTTTCGGGGTCGGTCAGCAATTTGAAAATCGCGGTGATGGCTTTTTTATGATCGGGTAGTTCGATGTACAGATGTTCGCGCTCCCGCGTGTCCCGCTTACAATCGACGCTGGAACCGGAAATACCAATGCGGTCGGCGCCGCCAGCGGCCAAGACCACAAAATCGTGATTGTCACCGATGGAATCGTAAAGTTTGTATTTGATCGAGGAAGACCCCGAATTGATGACGAGAATTTTCATTTTTACAGTCCTGTTTTAACAACCCAATGCCTGCACCGCCGTAATCGCTACGAGACCTACAATATCCTCCGCGTTGCATCCGCGCGACAAATCATTCACCGGTTTATTCAGCCCCTGAAGCATCGGACCGTAGGCCTCGGCGCCGCCGAGACGCTGCACCAGCTTATAACCAATGTTTCCGGCGTTAAGATCCGGAAAAATGAGTACGCGGGCTTCGCCTTCGAGCTCACTGTCCGGCGCCTTGCTTTTAGCCACCTTCGACACAATCGCCGCGTCGAGCTGAAGCTCTCCATCGAGACGGATCAGCGCATTCGGATAGTCGGAGGCTAGCAGCTCTTTGGCTTTGGCGGTCGCGTCGATCACTTTCTGCACCAGCGAACTCTTTGCGGAGCCTTTGGTGGAGTAGGACAGGATCGCGACATCACCGGGGATCCCAAATTTAAGAGCGGTCAGTCCGCTGTGCACCGCAATCTGCGCGAGCTGATCCGCATCGGGGTTTTCAACCAGTGCGCAATCGGAAAACACATAGGTGGTTCCCTGCACACACATGAAGAACACGCTCGAAACAAAAGAGCCTTTAATAATCTGAAGAGCCGGACGGACGGTGTCGGCCGTGGAGTGCGCCGCGCCGGAGACGAGACCATCGGCATCGCCGCACTGCACCATCATCATACCGAAATAGTTTACTTCGCTCTGCAGAATCTCTTTTGCCTTCTCCAGCGTCATGCCTTTGGCTTTGCGAAGCTCGTAGAAAGCCTGCGCGTAGTCATCGAGTTTGCCAGAGTTTTCCGGATTAATCACGGTGACACCGGCGCCGGCACGTTCGGCGACAGTTTCATCCCCCAGCACAATTACGTTGGCAATACCTTCGGCGGCGATCACTTTGGCGGCTGCGGCAACCCGCTCATCGGCTCCTTCCGGAAGCACGATGGTGCGCTGATCGGCTTTCGCCTTTTCAATAATGTCTGTAATAAATGCGCTGCGACTCATTTCTTTACCCTTTGCTTTTCTCCCTGATCCCCCATAAATCAAAAAAAAGACCTCCAAGCAAATTGCTAAGAGGTCTTTTCAGTCATCGGCATCTCCGATTTACTTTTCGGCGGTAGCCGGATCAGCGGCTTCCACCCACTCGATAATTGCCATCTCGGAGGCATCGCTCATGCGCGGTCCGAGTTTGGTGATCCGCGTATAGCCGCCAGCGCGGTTCGCGTATCCCAGTGCAATTTCGTCGAACAGCGTTTTGACCGAAGCGTCCTGCTTCAGTGTGGACAGAGCTTTGCGGCGTGCAGCCAACGTGCCCTTTTTGCCCAGCGTGACCATCTTTTCCGCCAGTGAACGGGTCACTTTGGCTTTCGCCAGCGTGGTTTTGATCCGGCGCTCGTTGATCAAGCTGCAGACCAAATTGGCCAGCATCGAATCACGGTGCGCGCCGCGGCGGCCCAGTTTAATTTTATTAACGCGATGTCTCATGATATTCCTCTAATTTCTAAATTATTCAGAATCCTTAGGCGGAGGATTCAGCAGATCCGCATCGAAGGTCATGCCAAGCGACAGACCCATGTCGATAATTTTCTGCTTAATCTCGTTCAGTGATTTCTTACCGAAGTTGCGGTACTTGAGCATTTCTGCTTCCGTTTTCTGCGCCAATTCGCCAACGGTGGTGATGTTAGCGTTGTTGAGGCAGTTCGCGGCGCGCACGCTCAGCTCGATTTCGTTCACACTGATGTTGAGCTTCTTACGCAGCTCTTCTTTTTCGATATCGATCTGTTTTTCGCTCGCTTCAAACTCAATGAGGTCTTTGTCGTAGCTGACGAAGACATCGAGATGATGACGCAGAATCGCGGCGGACAGCGTCAGTGCGTCGTCCGGTGTCACACGGCCGTCGGTCCATATTTCAATAATGAGCTTGTCGTAGTCGGTGCGACGGCCCACGCGGCAGTCGACCACGTCGTATTTGACGCGGGAAACCGGGGAGAAGAGCGAATCAATCGGAATGACGCCGATTTCCTGTTCTTCTTTTTTGTTTCCTTCGGAGGGGCAATAGCCGCGACCGACACGGGTTTCGAATTCGGCATCAAAGGATCCATCTTTATCGAGTGTCGCGATGTGATGGTCCGGGTTGAGCACCTCAACTCCTTCCGGCGTCTGGATGTCGGAGGCGGTCACTTCACCCGGCCCTTTGACACTGATTTTCAGGGTCTGCGGTTCGCGGGTATAGGACTTAAGCAAAACTTTTTTAAGGTTCAGCACGATGTCGGTTACATCCTCACGGACGCCCGGTAGTGTGCAGAACTCGTGCGGAGCGCCTTCGATTTTTATCGAAGAGATCGCGGTGCCTTCCAGTGAAGAGAGCAGCACGCGGCGCATGGAGTTTCCGATGGTACGTCCATAACCGGCTTCAAAAGGCTCGGCTGTGAATTTTCCGTAAGTATCGGTGGAAACGGATTCGTCTTTGACGACCCGTTTAGGCATTTCGAAACGACCTAGTCTAATTGGCATCTTCTTTTCCTCCCAGAACCGGGCATTAACCGGCCCATATGGTGTTTTATTTATTCAATCCGTTATACGCGGCGCTGCTTTTTAGGGCGGCAACCGTTATGCGGAACCGGCGTAGTATCTTTAATAGCTGAAACACGGAGTCCGGCAGCCTGAAGCGCACGCACACCTGATTCGCGGCCTGCGCCCGGTCCTTGCACACGGACTTCCACTTCGTTCATTCCGTGAGAAATCGCAGCGCGAGCCGCTTCCTGCGCAACGGTCGTGGCGGCAAACGCGGTGCTTTTGCGGGATCCTTTGAATCCGCAACGACCAGCACTGCTCCATGAAATCACTTCACCTTTCATATCGGTGATCGAAACAATCGTGTTGTTGAAGGTGGTTTTAACGAAAGCAATTCCGTACGGAACGTTTTTCGCACCCTTCATTTTGCGCTTGGGCTTAGCGTCTTCCTCTTTATCGCCTTCAATCGCAGCAAAAATGTCTTTCTGGCGCTCCGGCTTCTTCGCGGCTTTTTCTTCAGCCGGGGCTTCCACTTTTTTCTCCGCCACAGCGGGAGCTTCAACAGGTTTTTCTTCCGCCTTCGTTGGGGCTTCGGCGGATGCATCAGCAACGGGAGTCTCAACTGCGGGAGTCTCAACCGCAGCCTCTTCGACGACTTCTTCTACAGGTTTGGTTTCTTCAGCCATGAATTAATCCTTATTAAATTTATTTCGATGCGACTTTAGCCGCTGAACGTGCCTCTTTACCGCGAACAGCACCCACTGTGCGAACCGGCCCCTTACGGGTACGAGCGTTGGTTTTCGTCCGCTGTCCGCGAACCGGAAGACCGCGACGATGACGGGAACCGCGGTAGGAGTTAATGGAAATCAGTCGACGGATGTTCTGCGTCACTTCACGGCGCAAATCCCCTTCAATGGTATACCCTTCGCGGAGCACCGCGCCGAGTTTGGTTACGTCCTCGTCGGTCAGGTCGTCCGCCTTCTTCGCCGGATCCAAGCCGGCTTTCGCGATCACTTCGCGAGATTTAGACAGGCCGAGGCCGTAAACATAGGTCAGAGCGTATTCAAGACGCTTTCTGCCGGGGATATCAATTCCAAGTACACGTGGCATAAATCTGCTCCTTTAGCCCTGACGCTGTTTGTGACGGGGTTTGTTCTTATTAATAATGTAAACACGCCCTTTACGACGGACAATCTTGTCGTCAGCGCTGATCTTTTTAACCGAAGCTTTAACCTTCATAAATTCACCTAAATAATTACCCGCCCCGCACTCATGTTGTAAGGCGATATTTCAACCTTCACCCGGTCTCCCTCTACAGGAAGTTTTTTATCCCGGTCTCTTACAGCAATATAGGCCGCGAACCGATGTCCGTTGCCTAATATTGCCCGAAAAGCGTGACTATCTATCACGGCCTCTAACAGAGCGTCCAGTAAAATAGTCTCTCTTTCCTTCATTTTTAAGAGCGGCTCATCATACAGACCCGCCCTGCTCGCACAAGCCCGAATTCCAAAAAAAACGACTTTCTAGAGCTTGGAAGATTTTTTGGCGTTTTTTCCAATGTCTGGAACTTTTTCCACCCATTTTTGCCGCTCCCCTTCGGGGCTCAGGTCCAAACATTGGAAAATCAGAATTCAAGCCGAAAAATATTCGGCGGTGTAGCGAAAGACCCTCAGGGTATCCGACCAGTAAGTATTGGGCAGACCGGCCTTCATTTTCAGATGCATCAGAAATAGTTCCGAGCCCGGCAATTCCTCCCAAACACTCGGCAGGAACGTGCCGCGCCGGCCGCCCTCCTGCAGAATCAGCCCGTCCACGCCGGGGCGGATCTGTTCCAGCAAATCCGCTTCGGATCTGAATTCCAGCTCCTCAGGCGGAGAAAGCACCGAAATATGGATTTCAAGCTGGTCGAACTCTTCTCTAGATAATGGTTCAAAGCGCGGATCGCCAAAGGCAGCGGCGCGGGCGTTTTCGGCGACATCCTCGGCCAGCGGACGGCAAGCCTCTAGCATGCCGATGCATCCGCGCAGGTTCCCGCCAATCGTCAGTGTCACGAAAGTAGCCCGTTCCTCCCGTATTTCCGGAGCGTTTTCCAACCCTTGTAAAAATGAACGGCTCCCCGACGCAGTCGGTTCCAATGTTTGGAAAATCGCGTCGCGAGCGATCTGCAACAGCAGGTTCTGGTGTTCCGCTTTCATCTGTTTAGTCTAGAACTTTCCTCGCAGAAGTCTAGCCCCCTTGCGCTCATCTGTTAAACCCCTCCGCTCATCCATTCTATGGAGACCTGAATGCACAGTAAACAGACTAAAATTATCTGCACCCAGTCCGGCGAAACCGCGAGGAAAAGATCGACGGGGATCGCTTAGTGGTCTTTCTGGGCAACGGACACATCTATTCGCACCACACAAACTTTCTGCAGATTGAAACCCTAAATATTCTGCTTCGCAAGCAGAGGATTCACTCATAGAAGGCAAAGGCACCGTAGCCGACCACCTGATCTTTGGAGCCGGCGGTGTCGCCCGAATTGTGCAGGTCGAGCAGCTCGGCGCGGAGCCCACGCTGTTGGGCCAGATGAACCAGTCCGGCAATCGGAACTAGACCGCAGGCGTTGTCATCATCCAGCCCGCGCACATCGAGATTCGCAATCGCCAGCGCAACGATTTGATCAATTTTCACCGCTTCGTCATACGGCTTGTAGTGACTTAAATCGGAGCTGACCACAATCAGCGTTTCCGGCCCGCCCCACAGGGCATCCAGTACATCGGCAACTTCTTCCGAAGAAACGTCCCCCACCAACAGCGGGATGAGCTGGAAATCGCCGAGCACCTCCTGCAAAAACGGAAGCTGCACTTCGAGGCTGTGCTCTTCCAGATGAGCTCTCTCGGAATACGAAACCTGTGGGAAAACCGAAACTTTTTCCAACGCTTCAAGATCGATCGGCACATCACCGAGCGGCGTTTCCCATGTGGTTGACTCCGGCACGGCCAAACCGGTAAGCATTACACGATGTGCAGGCCCGATCAGCACCACGCGCGTAATCTCTCTTGGTTGAAGATGCGCATAGGCAGTGGCAGCGACAACTCCAGAATACGTATAGCCAGCGTGCGGAACAATAATCGCTTTCGGTGAAACGATCCCCCCTTCGGTCCGGTCGAGAAAACCACGGACAGCTAGCAAAAGCTTGTCAGGGTCAGAGGGATAAAACACCCCCGCCACCGCAGGCAACCTTATCTTCTCGCTCATGGTTCAAATTTAAGGGATGCCTTTCAAAAAATACAGCGTTATTATCGACTTATGAAAACGGCTGAATACTGGCAACTGCTCGGCAACGGACTGATCGAATGCACCCTCTGCCCACAGCACTGCCGCATCGCGGAAGGAAAGCGCGGGGCCTGCTTCGGCCGGCGGCGGGTCGGCGACGAGCTGATCGCCGAAACCTACGGCCTCGCCTGCGGGCTGGCGGTCGACCCAATCGGAAAAAAACCGCTCAACCACTTCCTGCCAGGCTCTAGTGTGCTGTCATTCGGCACCGTCGGCTGTAACCTCACCTGCGGTTTTTGTCAGAATCATCACCTAAGCCAGCCCGGACAGATTGAAGGCCGCCCCGTCGCCCCAGAACAGATTGCGAAAGCCGCGCTGGAGCATGAATGCCACAGCGTGGCCTTCACCTACAACGAGCCGACGGTCTTCCTAGAGTACGCCATCGACACCGCCAGGGCATGCCACGAACGCGGACTGAAAACCGTCGCCGTAACCAATGGTTGGATAGAGCCAGAACCGCGTGCAGCATTCTACGCTCACATGGATGCCGCCAACGTGGATCTGAAAGCCTTCAGCGATACCTTCTATAAAAAACTGTGCGGAGCAACCCTCCAGCCGGTTCTGGACACGCTACTCTATATAAGAAAAGAAACGTCCGTTCATCTGGAAGTCACCACCCTGCTCATTCCAGACCATAACGACTCGCCCGCCGAGCTCGACGCCATGACCCAATGGGCCGTTGCCAACCTCGGGCCGGACGTGCCGTGGCACTTCAGCGCCTACCGCCCCACGGCCCTGTGGCACGAAGCCCCGCCGACCCCGGTCGAAACCCTGCTCCAAGCTGAATCCATCGCCAAAGCGAATGGTCTGCAACACGTCCATTTGGGAAATGTTTATCTTGTCCGCTAAGTCCGCTTCCAATGGTTGGAAAACTTCTTTTCCATTCGTGTGATTCGTGAGTAAACTCCCCTCATGAAAAATTCCTCACCGAAAGGCCCCGGCCTGCAGCAACGCATTCTCGACCACATGGCGAAGGCGAACTACCGCCCGCTGAGCCGCCCCGATCTGGCGAAAGACATGCGCATCCACAGCAAAGAGCGCAATCAGCTGCGCCAAGCGCTGATCAATCTGGAAGCCTCTGGCAAAGTGATTAGCCTGCGCAAAAACCGCTGGGGGCTGCCCGAAATGCGCGATGAACTTACCGGCACGGTGAACGTCACCGACAAAGGCTTTGGCATTTTCACGCCGGAAGCGAGCGGCGAGGAATATTACATCGCCAAAGACGATCTCAAATGCGCGCTACACAAAGACCGGGTGACTATTGAGCGCCTTCCGCCTAAACCACCGCCGCGCGGACGGCCCGCATTCAAAAATCCCGAGGGCCGCGTGGTTCAGGTGTTGGAGCGCAAAACCGACGAAGTGGTCGGTCTACTCAAACGCACTCCCTACTACGCCTATGTGATCCCCGACAACCCGCGCCTCGGCCACGATGTGCGCGTGACAGAGACAGACGCGGAACTCGGCGATATCCCCGACGACCACAAGGTGGTACTCCGTCTAAACGAATGGGACGACCCCTTTAAACCGCTATCCGGAAAAGTAATCGAAGACATCGGTCACTGCGATGATCAGAATGTGGTAATGCAATGTATTTTGCGAACGCACGGTTTCACCCAGAGCTTTTCAGACGAAGTGCTAGCCGAGGCCGAAAAAATACCGCACGAGCTACGCCCCGAAGATTATGAGGGCCGTGCTGACCTGCGCGACCGCCTAACCTTTACGATCGACCCCGAAACCGCGCGCGACTTCGACGATGCGATTTCCATCGAGAAAGTTTCCAATGGTTGGAAACTGAGCGTCCACATCGCCGATGTGGCGCACTTTGTGCCGAAAGACTCAGTGATCGACAAAGAAGCCCTGCACCGCGGCAACAGTATTTATCTGGTTGACCGTGTGGTGATGATGATCCCGACGGAGCTGACCACCAAAATCTGCAGCCTCAACCCGAACGTCGACCGACTGGCGCACACGGTTGAAATCACGCTCGATGAAACCGGAGAAATTGTCGAGTCGGCCACCTGCCGCTCAATTATCCATTCCGATGCCCGCCTCAACTACGAACAGGTGCAAGCAATCTTCGACGGCGAAACGGATGAAAAAATCCCGGCCGCAGTTGTTGAAGCAATTAAAGAACTCTACCCGCTGACCCGCACACTACGCAAAAACCGTAATGAGGCCGGCTCGCTCGAACTCACCACCCCGCAAATCAAATGCATACTGGGCGAAGACGGCAAGGTTGCCTCGATTAAAAAAGGCGAAGCCAAAGAAGCCTATCAGTTGATCGAGGAGTGCATGCTGCTCGCCAATGTGGTGGTTGCGCGCAAACTGAAGGCCGCAGAATGGCCCGCCATTCACCGCATCCATGAAGCGCCGGAAGAAGACCAGTGGGCGAAGATGGGCGCAGAACTTCAGGCGCTCGGAATTAATGCCCTGCCCGCCAACCGCATCGACATCAATGCGGTGCTCGAAAAGGTTGCCGGCAAGCCGGTGGAATACTCCGCCAACCTGGCGATCCTCACGAACTTTAAGCGCGCCTGCTACAGCGCCAAGGCCAGCGAGCACTTTGGCCTCGCCTTCGAAGACTACGTCCACTTCACCTCCCCCATCCGTCGCTACCCCGACCTGGTCATCCATCGCCTGCTGACCGCATTGGAGCGGAACGAAAAGCAGCCTTACCGGACCAACGACATCGAAGGCATTGCCGGACAGTGTAGTCGCACCGAAGTGGAAGCGGATGCGGCGGAGAAGGAAAGCATCGCTTTGCGGCGCGCCGAGTATTACCGCGACCTGCTAACCAAAGGCGAAACCGGCCCCTATAAAGCCTGCGTGGTCAAAGTGCTCGGCAAAGGACTGCTGATTGAACTGACCGATACCCTGCAGCGCGGACTGGTTGCCTTCTCATCCATCACCGATGACCGCTACGAACTCAACGCCATGAAGACCAAAGCGACCGGCATGCGCTGGGGAAAAGAATTCAAGATCGGCGACGAGATTGAAGTAGATCTGGTGAAGGTGGATCTGGCGCGCAACTTTGTCGACTTTCAAATCGCGGGCCAAGAACGGACGACCTCCAAGAAAAAAGGAGGGCCACCGCGCAGCAAAAAGGGAAAGAAAAATACCGTTTCCTTCTCCGGCAGCAGTAAATACGGCGCAAAACCCAAAAACCGCCGCAAGCACAAGTAGACTAAAAAATCAGGCTGAGGTTTTCCGGGCCACATCCTGCACGACGAGGCCGGCGAGGTTGAAGCCGAATGCGCCGGTCATGTGAACCATGGATCCGTTGATCTGCGCTTTTTGATTACACCAAACATCCTCCGAAATCTCATTGCCCTCTTCATCCAGCTGCTTCGGACAAAAACACTGCGCGGACCCGCAGGCGACTTGCGATTCGAACTGCGGCGGAAGAAATTCCTGCGAATAGACACACAGGCAGTCGCCGGTCACGCCGTAATGCCGCAGTCGTTTGCGGACAAACTTCGCCAGTTTGCACCCGCGGGTTTTCCAGATGGAATCGACCTTAATCGTGGTGGCGTCCAGCTTGCAGGCCGCGCCCATGGCAGAAAAGAGCGTCACACCCATTTCCATAACCGATGCCATCAGATCCACTTTGTGCGACAGGCTGTCAATGGCATCGATCACATAGTCGTAGCTGGACAGGTTGAACTCATCGCGCGTGCTTTGGGTGTAAACTTTCTGAAGCGCCTGAATATCCGCATCGGGGTGGATCTCCAGCAGACGTTCCTTCAAGGCCTTCACTTTGGATTTGCCGACATTTTTGGCCGTGGCCTGCAGCTGACGGTTGACGTTGGTGACGCAGATGACATCGTTATCCACCAAAGTCAGGTGCCCGACGCCGGAGCGGATCAGCGCTTCAGCGCACCAACTGCCGACCCCGCCGACCCCGAACAGAATCACGCGGGTTTCCGCCAGACGCTTCACCGCGTCTTCGCCGATCAACAATTCAGTTCGATGAAATGCAGGATGTTTTTTCATGAGTCTCTAAGCTCGGTGGATGAAATGTCTTCACGGAACATTGATTCCGGAATTGATTCAAACAGGTTCTCAAACGTCTTCGGAATACGAACATCCGCCATGGAAAGAAACCCATCTGTTTCGCGACGCAGTCGCCCGGCGATGAGAAAGGAAGTTTCCAAACCTTGGAAAAGCTCCCATTCGCTTCCATCCGCGTAGTCGATGAGGCGCTCGGCGGTGTCGTGTCCAAGTACAAAGGTGGTGTTCGGAAAGAGCTCGGCCTTCTGCGTGAAGCGCGGGGCGCGGGTCAATGCAACGGGAATGTCGCGGATGGAGGATGCACGGCGCAAAATTTCCTCTTCCAGGATGTCGGGTTTGTCGACGTTGGCGAAGGAAAGTTCAAATACACCGCGCAGACCGGTCATTTTTTCGGCAACTTTGAGCAGTTCGAAATGCCCGTAATGACCGGGGTTAAAGGAGCCGGGAAGCATCAGTCCGCGCTCCGCGCCGACCGCCTGCGCGATCAGGACGAGCAGCCAGTCGCTCAAGAGCGCTTCCTGTTCCGCGCGGGGAGCCTCGGAGAGGTACAGCGCGTAGAGCTTTTCGGCGTTTTCGGTTTTGATGCAAATGAAGGCGCTGTCGTCGCCGCGACGTTTTCGATCGGTCTGCAATGCAGCGGTACAGGAAACGGCAAGAAACTGGAAATTTGAAACTGGAAACTTGAAAGCCGCCTGAGCTAAATCCAAGGCGGTCTTTGGAGAGACGGACTGCTCCGGTTTTTCGCCGAGGAGGCGCTCGAGGGCTTCGGGCGAATAGGGAATCTGCGCGTCGGCAACAAAACGCGACGCGCCGGGTGTGGTGAGCAGAGAATGGAGCGCACCCGATCCGCCGCCGGTGGTAACGAGCACCGCCTTATAGCCGGAATCAAAAATGCGCTCTATACGTTCAGTACTCAATCGACCACAGTGACTTCGGTGATGGTGATGGGTTCGTTAGGGACATCGCCACGTCCTGTCGAAACGCCTTTGATGGCATCCACAATGTCCATTCCTTCGGTCACTTTTCCAAAAACGCAATAGCCCCAGCCCTGTGGGGTCGGTGCTGAGAAGTTGAGAAAGTCATTGTCTTTGACGTTGATGAAGAACTGCGCGCCGGCGCTGTGCGGGTCGGACGTGCGAGCCATGGCAATGGTTGCGCGGTCATTTTTAAGGCCGTTGTTGGCTTCGTTATCGACCGTATGCGGGGCGTTCTTTTGAACCATGTCGGCTGTGAATCCGCCGCCCTGGATCATGAAATTGTCAATGACACGGTGAAAGATGGTTCCGTTGTAGTGACCGCTTTCAACATATTGGAGGAAGTTGGCAACGGTGTGGGGGGCTTTCTCCGCATCGAGTTCGAGTTTGATGTCCCCTTGGGTGGTTTTCATACAAATCATGGTTTTTGTTTCCTTTACGAGTTCGGGTTGCGGTTCGGCCACAGGTTTCACTTCTGGCTCCAGACTGGCGCAGCCAGCCAGCAGAAGTGTCACCGCGAGCATATTGAGCAGAGTTGAGATGTTGTTTTTCATGCGCAAAAACCTATTGGTGTTTGGTTCAGTTGTCGATAAAGTTTGGTCTTAATTTGTAACCGAGGATCTGACGTGAAAAATGAAGCATCCGCCATTCTGTTGATCTCCTGCCCTGACCAGCAGGGAATCGTCTGCGCTGTGACCGATTTTTTGATGCGCCACAACGGCAATATCATTAATCTGGAACAGTACACCGACACCGGAGAAAACGCGTTTTTTATGCGTGTGGAGTGGGAACTCGACGGATTCGCCCTGCCGCGCGACCAGATCAGCGAAAAGTTCGGCCTGATCGCCGACCGCCACCAGATGAAAGCGGAACTGCATTTTTCAGACTACCGTCCACGCATGGCGATTTTTGTGTCGAAGTTTTCTCACTGCATTCACGACCTGTTGGCGCGCTGGCATGCCGGGGAATTCAACGCCGACATTCCAGTGATTGTCAGCAACCATCCGGATCTCGAACCGCTAGCGAAGATGTACGGAATTGAATTCCAGCTGATCCCGGTCAACAAAGAGAACAAAGCGGAGCAAGAAGCCAAAACGCTGAAGCTGCTGCGTGAACACGGCATTGATCTGATTGTGCTGGCGCGCTACATGCAGATTCTACCCAATGATTTCTGCGCAAATTTCCCCAACCGGGTTATCAATATTCACCACTCCTTCCTGCCCGCGTTTGTGGGGGCCAAGCCGTATCACTCCGCCCATCAGCGCGGCGTGAAAATTGTCGGTGCGACCAGCCATTATGTGACCAGCGACCTCGACGAAGGCCCCATCATTGAACAGGAAGTGATGCGTGTGACCCACAAGGACTCCGTGGAGAATCTGATCCGCAAGGGGCGCGACCTCGAAAAGGTTGTGCTTTCGCGCGCGGTCTGGGCGCATCTGCAAAACAAGATTCTCGTCTATAAAAACCGCACCGTAGTCTTTAGCTAGTCATGTCGAAACAAACCCGCAAACTCCGCAAACCGTTTGAACGCGGCGCAGTTCATTTCGCGATGGCACTGATTCCGCGCCTGCCGCGACGCGGCGTGCTTTTTCTAGCAAAAGTCGGCGGCCGGTTGGGCTACTGGTTTGATTCGCGCAGCCGGCGGATCGGGCTAGCCAATCTGGATGTTGTGTTCGGTGACAGTAAAACCGCCGCCGAAAAACGCAGAATTCTTAAGGCGTCATTTGAAACGATGGTCCGCACGCTGCTCGACACCTTCTGGTTCGCCCACAAGCCAAGTGAACGGCTCGAAAAATATGTAGAGCTCGCCGAAGGCTCTCAGGTCTTCTTCGAAGACAAGGCACACATCTGCATCACCGCCCATTTCGGTAACTGGGAAATTATCGGACAGATGAGCGGTCACATGGGGCGACCGCTCAGCAGCATTGCCACCCCAGTGAAAAATCAGACAGTCGACAAATATTTCATCCGGGCGCGCGAAGCCACGGGGCAGCAGATTATTCCGCGCGTCGGGGCCCTGCGCAAGCTGCTGGGCATTCTGCGCAAAAAAGGGAAAACTGCCTTTCTGGCCGATCAAAACACCACAGAGGCTGACGGTGGAATCTGGGTCGACTTTTTCGGTCTGCCGGCGCTGGTGACGGCCGCGCCCGCGCTACTGGCGGGCCGCACCGGCACGGAAGTTTTGATAGGATTCTGCACCCCCCTCCCCGGCGGACGCTACCGAATCTACGCAGCGAAAACATTCGATCCGCCGCAGACCACAGACAAAGAAACCGTCCAAAAGCTGACCGAAGCGATCACCCACGCCACGGAAGATGAAATTCGCCGCCACCCACAGTACTGGCTGTGGATGTATAAACGCTGGAAGACAAAAAAACCCGGCCGTGAAACGGCCGGGTATCCGTGGTATTGCGATTCGGTCAGAGTCGCGTCCCCGACGAAATAACGATGTTCTTCGGAATCACAATCACGCCATTGCGAACCAGATAATGCTCCGTTTGATCCCCGTCGGCTTTTCCGTCCGGCGAAATATAGACGCTATCGCCGATGTGAACGTTTTTATCGATGATAGCGTTTTTAATGAAGCAGTCTTTTCCGATTCCAAGCGCGGGGATATCGGCACCTTTTTTCTTAGGCACTTTTTCCTGCTCATAATAGTCGGCACCCATAATGACCGAATGCTCGATCACAGTCCCCTCACCGATCACCGCGCGCGTACCAACCACGGAGTGCAAAATGCGATGGCCGGAAATAATACAACCGTCGGACAGCAAGCAGCGATTGAGGTCGCAACAGTTGATTTTGGACGGCGGCAGATAGCGCATATGAGTATAGATCGGCGCCTTGGTGTCATAAAACGTGAATTCCGGAATCAAATCAGTCAGCGCCAGATTGGCTTCATGAAACATGCCGATGGTTCCGATATCCTTCCAGTAGCCCTCAAAAATATGGCTATACACATTTTTCTCTTCAATAGCTGCCGGAATGACATGTTTCCCGAAATCGGTTTCGTCATTGGCACAGAGAAGCTCAGAAAGCACTTTGGCATTGAACACATAAATACCCATGCTAGCGAGGTAGCACTCTTCTTCATACATCGGTGCGCGTAGCGTATCGAGTTCCGGCCCGTCACCGGGCTTCTCTGCAAACTGAACAATCCTATTTTTGGCATCCACGTGCATAATGCCGAGATCTCCGGCTTCATTGCGTGGAACCGGCTTGGTACAGATGGTGACATCCGCGCCGCGCTCCAGATGCTCTTCAATCACCGCCTCAAAATTCATCCGATACAACTGGTCGCCGGACAGGATGATCACAATATCCGGATCGCGGGTCATGTAATGCTTCATCGACTGGCGGACCGCATCGGCCGTGCCCTGAAACCAGCCGCCCGAGTCTGGAGTCTGTTCCGCCGCAAGCATACGAACAGAACCTCTGGAAAACTGATCGAAGATGTAGGTCGACTGAATGTGTCGATGCAGCGACATGCTGTTGAACTGGGTCAGCAGATAGATGGAGCGAATTCCGCTGTTGATGCAGTTGCTGATGGGAATATCGACCAGTCGGTATTTACCCGCGATTGGAACGGCCGGCTTGGCGCGGTCCTGAGTGAGGGGTTGAAGACGGGTTCCTGCTCCGCCGCCAAGAATCAAACCAACTGTTTTCACATCCATACAACAACCTCTGTTTCTGATTACACCCGTGTTTACGTGTTTGATCATAAACAGGAGGCCCGCCCCTCAACCAGAATAAAACATGCAGAAGGCAGATTTTAACCGGTTTCCAACCCTTGGAAACTCAGCGAGCTCTAATCCTTCAGAGTTTCAAATGGTTTGGGCATCCGACTCTCAACGAGCGAATACACCGCCGGGATGACAAAGAGCGTCAGTAGCGTCGAGGTGGTCAGGCCAAAGACCACCACCACGGCCAGCGGGCGTTGCACCTCCGAGCCGATCCCACGTGAGAGCAGAAGCGGAAGCAGGCCAAGCACCGTCGTCAGCGCAGTCATCAGAACCGGTCGCAGGCGGAGCATACCGCCCTCAACCACCGCCTCATTCAGACTCTTTCCCTCCCGCCGAAGCTGGTTGAAATAGCTGACGAGCACGACTCCGTTCTGCACCGCAATCCCGAACAGCGCAATAAAGCCGACCGCGGCGGGAACCGAAAGATATTCTCCCGTGACCAACAGGCCGACAATCCCCCCAATCAGTGCGAGCGGAATATTGACGATAATGATGAAGGCGTCGCGCCACGCCCCGAACGTCATCCAGAGTAGAATGAAAACGGCCGCGATCACGATGGGAACAATAATCGAAAGCCGCTTCATGGCGCGTTGCTGGTTTTCGAACTGTCCGCCGTATTCCACAAAATACCCGAATGGCAATTTGATGTTCTCCGAAATCCGCGCGCGGATTTCGTCGGCGACTCCGCCGAGGTCGCGCCCGCGCACATTGCCCTGCACGATCCAGCGCCGCTGGTTTTTCTCGCGGTTGATTTGGATCGGCCCGATCACTTCGCTCACATCAGCAACCTGTTCGAGCGAAACGAGAGCGCCATTCTCCGTGGGAACCAGCAGGTTGCGAATGGCGTTGGGATCAGCGCGGAACGCTTCTTGATAGCGTACGTGAATTCCGAAGCGACGGGTGTTGAGAAGAATCTGATCCACCGGCTCGCCTCCGATTGCCAACTCAACGAGTTCCAGCACGTCGCTGACAACAATGCCGTAGCGTGTGCAGGCGGCACGGTCGACCGCTATCTGCACCTGCGGCTGGCCAAAGCTCTGCTCAACCGACAAATCGACCAAGCCTGGAACATCCTCGATTGCCTCTTTAATTTTAACGGCCGTGCTCTGCAGCACCTCCAGATCCTCCCCGAAAACTTTAATCGCCATCTGCGCTTTAATTCCGGAAAGCAATTCGTCGAACGCATTCTGAATCGGCTGGGTGAAGTTCAATTGCACACCCGGAATCACCGCAAGCGCCTTCTCCAATTCCGCGACCAGCTCCGCTTTGTCGGTGCCCGAATGCATTTCGATATGAATCTCGGCATAATTGACAGGATGCGGATGACTGCCCGCTTCGGGGCGGCCAATCCGAGAGATGGTTTCTTCCACCTCGGGGTGCTCCATAATTTCACGTTCGAGCCGCATGATCGTTTCGGTGGCCGCCTCCAGCGAAATGGAAGGCGCCATTGCAACGCCGATCAAAACGGATCCCTCTTCGAGGGTTGGAATAAACTCGGTTCCAAGCATTGGAAAAATCGTCAAGCTGAGAACAAAGGCCACGATCGCACCCGCCACGACGATGCCCCGCCGGCGCTGTGAGCCCTCTAGCAGTGGACGATAAGCAGCTTTGAGTTTTTCCAGCAGGCGGCTCTCTTTGTGTTCGCCCTGCTTGACGAGATAACAACTCAGCACCGGCGAAACGATCAACGCCACCGCCATGGAACCCAGCAGCGCAAACGTAATGGTGAACGCCATGGGAGTGAACATTTTTCCCTCAACGCCCTGCAGTGAGAAAATGGGCAAAAACACCATAATAATGATGGCCGCTGAAAAGAAAATCGGGCGGCTGACTTCGCGCGCCGCGGCCAGAATGACGGTCGACTTCTCGCGCGTACGGTTTTCCGGCATTCCAAGATGACGATAGATATTCTCGACCATCACAATGGCCCCGTCGCCCAACATGCCGATGGCAATCGCAATGCCGCCCAACGACATCAGGTTGGCGGAGACGCCGTTCAGCCCCATCATGATGACCGCGATCAGAGCACAAACCGGCAGTGAGAGCACCACGATCACCGCACTGCGCAGATTGCCCATAAACACCAACAGAGTCAGCGCAACCAGAACCGCCCCGGCCAACAGTGCTTTTTTCACTGTTCCCGTAGCCTGCTCGACCAACTCGGCCTGTTCATAGTATGGAACCAGCTTCACGCCCTGCGGAAGCGAAGCCTGCACGTCGGCCACTTTGGCGTAGAGCTTTTCAATTACTTCCGAGGTGTTTTCTCCGAACAGCTTCAAGACCAGCCCGGAAACCACTTCCTCCTCGCCGTTATGCGTGACCACCCCCCGGCGAACCTCACTGCCATACTCCACCTCAGCCACGGCGCCAATGGTGACGGGTACGCCATCGATCACCCGCACTGGAATGTCGCGAATCTGATCGAGGTTTTCGATCAAACCGATTCCTCGCACTAGCGACTCTTCCGAACCGACCACCAAAAACTGGCCGCCCGCGTTGCGGTTGTTCGCGCGAATAGCATCCACCAGTTCATCGAGCGATAGGTTGTAGCGGTGCAATTCGTAAGGATTGACCTTCACTTGATATTGGAGCACGTGCCCGCCGATCGAAAGAATATCGGTCACACCCGGTACGGACTGGAGCTGATATTTCACCACCCAGTCATTGAGTTCGCGCAGATACACATCCGGCTCCTTGCCTTCGGTATCCGAGGTTTCATCGATGGTCAGATAATAGATGAAAATCTGCCCGAGTCCGGTTGTGATCGGCCCGAGTGCGGGCGGCTCGTGCATCTCCGGCAGATCCGCCATCGCGGCGGCCAACCGCTCGGCGACCAACTGGCGCGCAAAATAGATATCGGTATCGTCCTGAAAATAGACATAGATCACCGCCATCCCGAAGGCCGACGTTGATTTGATCTGCGTAACATCCGGCAGACCGCTCATCGCGTTTTCGATTGGGAAGGTAATCAGCCGCTCCACCTCTTCAGGCGCCATTCCGTGCGCCTCGGCAAACACCGGCACCATGATCGGCGAAATATCGGGAAAGGCATCTACCGCCATTTGGCGGTAGGAATACACCCCGAACACAACGATCCCGATGATGGCGGCGACCACTAGGCCGCGCACCCGCAGGGAAAATTCAATTAGTTGATTTATCATTATTTACCTCTTAGAAATCTATTCTCATTCGACATCATCATCCGGAAGCCAGGCAGATACGGGATGCATGATCCGGGATACGGGAAATATCTATCTCGTATCCTGCATCTCGAATCCCGCATCGAGGGTCAATGCCCGTGCCCTGCGTGCGGATCGAGTCCGCTGGTAACGAGTTCAGCCTTCAGGTCAAACGCTCCGTGAGCGACATATTTTTCGCCCGGCTCAAGACCGGACTGAATCTCCGTAAATTCCCCATCCGAAAGCCCAACCTGCACATCGCGCGGTTCAATCCCGTGCTCGTCCTTAATGAACACAATGGTTTCTCCATTCATATTTTGAACAGCATCTTTTTCGACCCGCACGCGAGCCTGAACCGACTCCACTGCAGTCTGCGCCTGAATAAACGCTCCCGGAGAAAAGTCATCCCCCCCGCCGGAAAGCACACAACGGGCTTTCATCGTACGCGTTGCCGGATCAATCAGCGGGCTCACATAGTCGATCGCGGTTTCAACCTTGTGTCCGTCCGACGCGATCAGATAAACAGTCTGCCCCTTCTTAACGACATGGCGGTATTGCGGAAAGATATGGATCTCCACCCAAACACTGGAGAGATCGACCACCTCAAACAATATGGTCTCTTCGCCGGCCAGCTCGCCGACCGATTTGCCGCGCGAAATCACAGTGCCTGCCAGCGGCGATTTAACCGGATAATTCGCCAGGGTCTCGCGACTTTCGATGGTTGCCAGCACCTCGCCCGCTTTTACGGCATCGCCAATCTCCGCATAAAGTTCACGAACGGTGCCCGCGTACTTCGGAGAAACCGCGGCGGCGCGATCCCGGTTGATCTGAATCTCGGCCGGGAATGATGCTAGCCTCGCCACCAAACCTCCATCGGCGATTTCCAGCTCCAGAGCTTCCTGTTCATGAGCGTCATGATCATGGCCTTCAGGCTCATCATGCTCCACCTCTTCAACAGCCTCTTTATGTTCCGACTCTTCCGCATCATGATCATGGCCTTCGTAATCATCATGAGCTTCAACAACGGGAACCACGGCCTTCACCACGGAAGCGGAAGGTGCGCAAGATGTGCAATTTGGATCCGTACAACCATGCTGCGCTAATCCAGTTACTATCCATGCGGCCCAAACCGCAGTAATCCATAAAATTGTTTTCATATTCATTCTCCTTATTGAAATTTACTGAGTTCGGCTAAGGCCTTGCGTGCGGCAAGCACAGCTTCGACCGTTCGGATTCGAGTGCCCGCGAGGTTTTGCTGTGCGGAAAGCAGCTCCATCCAGGAATACCGCCCGGCATCGTAGCCCTTCCGGCTCAATGCATAGGCCTGCTCCGCCTTCGGAAGTATGCGGGTTCTATATTGAACCGCCTCAGCTCCAGCACTCCGATAGGCTTGAACCGTCCGGTCGAGCTGTTGCTGAAGATCGCGCTGGGCCTGTTCGCGATACGCACTCACGGCATCCGCCCGAAGCAGTACCGCCGCACCCTCTGCGCCCCCTCTGTTCCAAAACGGAAGTGGGATGGAAGCCGCCACAACAAAACTCTGGGCTTCATCGGCCGCTTCATACTTCACTCCGGCTCCTATCGAAAAATCCGGAACAGCCCGGCTTCGGGCCACGGTCGCCTCGGCCCGGGTCATCTCTTCCTGAGCCCGAAGCCGTTGGAGCGTCGGGTGCGCATCATCAATCTGCACATCCTCTAGACCTTCTAAATCATAGAAGTTCCCTTCGGGCACGCCCACTTCATCGACGCTCACTCCCATCAGCGAGGCCAACAGTTTTTTTGCGGCGTCCAGATCCCCGAAACAGCACTGCTTCTCCATCAGAACTTCTTCCAAAGTCAGTTCCGCCTGCACCACCTCCAACTCGGAAGCACCGCCTTCTTCGTGCCGCTTTTCAGCCACCTCAAAAAATTCCCGCGCCAGTTTTTCTTGCTGATCACGGATCACGGCGATTTCCTGCTGTGCAAGAGCTTCGGCAAATGCGGCACGGACCTGCACTGCAAGTTCAAGCTGTGCCTCCAACACCGCATATTCACTGGCCTCAAAAACCTTCTGAGCCACGGCGCGACGTTTGCCGGATTTTCCAAACATTGGAAACTTCTGCGAAATCATCGCGGAGTACTCCGCCACATCGGTGCCGTTGTTGTCGCCGCCGAGGCCCTCTGCCTCAACTTCGAGCTCCGGATTCTGCCATAAGGTGGACAACCCGACTCCCTCATTGGCGGCCTGCGCCTCCGCGCGGGCCGCGCGTAGCGCCGGGCTTTGTTCCAATGCTTTCGCTAGCGCCTCGTCGAGTGTCAGCGCCTGAGTGGTAAGTGACAAACCCAACAAGGCTGTCCAGATAGTTTTTTTGATCATTCAGTTTCTCCCAATTAAAATTAGCGTTCATTCGCGTTCATTCGCGGTTGAAGCTGATTTTAAATCAGGAGTTGAACAGTCTGAAGATGCGAAAGTGCTCCGAGAAGCGGTACGACCGCTGTAAAGGACTCGTGTTCCGGTTTCAGTTCACAAAGAATCTGAAGCCGCGGAGCGGGAATTTGTAATGCCGAAACAATCAAGACCGCTGTGGGAGCGTCTGAGCACGGTTCATCCGAACAGGCATGACACGCCGCGTGATCTGTCGCGCAAAGTTCCGCCGCAGGCATTTCCTGATGATTCTCTTCTGCATGAGCACACGGCGCCATCAACGCGATAAGCGCCAGCAGAGCCAAAATGGTTTGCAGTATCTTCATAATACAAGAGGGATTTAATCATCAAACCGGCATAAACGCAAGTGGGTGAAGGCTCAGCCTTCCCATTCGTCCAGCGGTTCCGATTCGATGAGGCAATCCGGCAGGGATTTCATAAACAGGCGACCGTACCATTTGGTGGTGATGCGCGGGTCAAGAACGACGACGCGGCCTTCGTCGCTGGCGGTGCGGATAAGCCGTCCCGTCCCCTGCCGGAATTTGATGACGGCCGACGGCAAAGAATATTCTTTAAAGGGATCGCCGCCGGTCGCTTTGATCTGTTCGAGGCGAGCTTCAATCAGTGGCTGATCGGGCACGGCGAACGGCAGGCGGACAATGATTACGTTGCTGAGCGCCGCGCCGCGCACATCGACGCCCATCCAAAAGCGGTCAACTCCGAACAGCACGGCAGAACCGTGATCCTGAAACTGCTGAAGCATCGTCTGAGGCGGCATGCCGGTTCCCTGCACAAACAGGTCGTAGCCGTCCATTTCGAGCGTATTGCGAACGGCCTGCGCCACGCGTTGCATCAGTCGCACATTGGTGAACAGCACAAAGGCCTTTCCTCCGCTACCGGCAATAAAATAGGGGAGTACCTTAATCACCGCCGCCTCAAAAAATTTGGCGTCCGTAGGATCAGGCATTCCCTGCGGCAGAATTACACGCATCTGCCGAGAATAGTTGAACGGCGAGCCGACTTTCAATTCGTCGCAGTGTTCCGCACCGACGCGACCGCGGAACCACTCCAGTGTATCGCCGATAGCCAGCGTGGCGCTGGTCATGATGACGCACGGAACTTCCTCAAATAGCATTTGATAGAGCAGCGCAGAGACATCAACCGGAGCCGAGTGGAGCACCGTCTGCTTGCGAGTGCGACCTTCGAGCCCGGCCCAGTACACATGCCCCTCCTCGGTCTGCTTCATAAACGCGTCGAATGCCTGATGCAGGAATTTTCCTTTCATTCGAGCGGATTTCATCTCCGCCTTAAGGTTTTCGTCCTCCAAATCGCGGATCACCAGGCTGAGATGCACCTCAAGCTCTGCGAGCAGTTCCGGCAGGCGCGTCTCAATGGCGGGCGGCTGACGCAACCGTACCGTGCTCTGCGCGTCGGATAGATTACAGGTTTTGCGCATCGCTTTGAAAAAGCGGTCGCTTTCGTCCCACAGTCGGTTGGTGAGATCCGCCCCGCGCCCATCGCGCAGTACCGCAAACAGTCCCTTTTGGTTGTCTTTGGTGTAAAGCCTCCGAAGCCAGTGCTCGACGGCATAGCGCGAAAGCCGGATGCCCAGATGATCGGCCGCGACGTTTTCCATCTGGTGGGCTTCATCGAACACCACCATGCCGTAATCGGGAAGAAACGCGCCGCCTTCGGCGCGCACGGCCAGCTCGGAGAAGAACAGATGGTGGTTCACAATCAGCAAATTGGCTTCGTGCAGACCTTCACGGGCGCGCATCAAAAAACAGCGATTAAAATCCGGGCACTTTTTGCCGAGGCAGTTGCCCTGTTCCACACAGACCGCGCTCCAGACATCGGCCGACGGCTGAGGGTCGAGCTCCTGCCGGCTGCCCTCCTGCGCGGTTTCGACCCACTTGCGGATACGGTCGACCTCAAACTCCTTGGATGGGTCGAACAGATCGCCACTCATTTTTTTTGCGCGAGCCAGACGGCGCAGACAAATGTAGTTGGAGCGCCCCTTCACCAGCTTGGCTTTAAAATCGGTCCCGAGCGCCTCGCGCAAAAACGGAATATCCTTTTCCATCAACTGCTCCTGCAGGGTGATGGTGTAGGTGGCGACCACGGCGCGCTCGTTGCGAGCCAGTGCGGTCAGGACCAGCGGAACGAGATAAGCAAAGCTTTTGCCGACGCCAGTGCCAGCCTCAACGGCCAGATGACAGGAGTTGGCGGTGGCCTCCGCTACCGCGCGCGCCATCTGCTGCTGCTGGGGGCGGATTTCGAAGGGAAATTCGTTGCCTTCATGCGCCTGCTCCAGCGCGCCGCCGGGCGCAAAAAATCGCTCCGTGGCGAGGACGGTTTCAGGTTGCTCAAGCGGACGGATCATTGAAAAACAGCCTACCGGAAATTATCACCACGCGCGAGCGAAGCGACGCATAATTTGCGCAGAAAATAGTGACTGAAAGAAACGGTTCATGAACGCCAATCGGCACGAATTTGGGCATATATATCGTATTACGATATATATGCCCTGTTTTCCACTATCTGGAAAAAAGCGGAGAAACCGGCCCTGCCGGTTTCCACTCATTGGGAACTTTTACGGGGCGGAGACCCGCACCCGGTAGAATCCGTAGTCCAGGGTTGCATCATTGGTATAGGAGGTGGTGTCCGCGGTCGCGGTGACGCTGTACACGTTGCTCCAGATGCCGCTGACGAGGTTGGTTTTCTCCTGCACGAAATACTCCCGTCCCAGAACAGAGGACCACGCAAAGAAGGCTCCGTCCGGAACCGCTGCCCCATCAACAATTTCGAAAAAGCTGTCGCTGTCCTGGGGATTGGTCCCGGCGATATACTCTGCGCCGTCAGAGGTTCCGTCGTCGTCGGTATCTGGATCGCCACGATTGGCGTAATCAGCACCCGGATCATAACCACCGTCAGGCACCGCATCTTCCACAAAATCGGGCAGACCATCGGCATCGCTGTCCAGATCGGATGCATAAAGAACGAACGGAATCGATACGTAGCTGTAGGCGGAGGTCATGATGCCGGTTGCCTCGGCGGGATCGTAGACGTTGTCATAAAACTCTCCCGCGTATCCATCGGCTCCAGCATAGAATACGAGACCGACGTTGGTCGGCATATAAAGGTCGTCATAATTTCCAGAGCCGTCGGTGGTAACACTGTCGAAGCGGTTCGAGTTGATGTCGAAGGCGGTGACGCCTGCTCCGGCGATGCCGGTCAGTCCGGTCTGATTGATCACGTTGCCATAAACTTCATAGCCAGGGAACACCTGGATATTCAACCCGTCACTGGTTTGACCGTTGGTCAGAGAAACGGCTGTCGCCAAATCGTGCGAACAGGTATCGCCGTACCATGTGCGCGGATAGGACTGAAAGTCGTCGAGGTCGGTTCGCAACGTCACATTACTTTCGGCTGGCAACGCAAAACCAAACCCGCCACCCCACTCGGTTTGCCCCGCACCAATGCACTCCCCGCTCTGGTTATATGCCCACACCCAGTTCCAGGAAATCGGGTTCATGTTCTGGTCTTGAACCATCCCCTCAACCCGGGCGCCGGAAGATAAATAGAAATCAATGCCGCTGAGGCCCGCCGTGGTCACATTAATTGGCGTGGCCGATTCAATGTCGCCAATAACGGCGTTGCTGTAATAAAGGCCAATGTTGTAGTCGCCGAAATCTTCCGTACGCACATAGAGAGTGCCGGTTGGTGCCAATAGCGTGTAGGACCCCGAAGAATCGGTGTCGACATCGTTGATCCACTCCAGCCATTCATCATGCTTATCGATCAGCACGACCATGCCGTCAACTAACGGATTGCTATTCGTGTCATAAACATTTCCAGAGACGATATAGCCTGGGTCGACCTCGAATGGCGCGTTGGTAAAAACCGCGCCGTTGGAAACAATCAGCCCACCCCACCAATCCGGTTCCACATAGTGTTGGTATGTGAGCGACTCGTCATCACACTCCGCTTGATAGGTGCCAGCCCGCAGGCCGATTTCATAGAACCCGTTACTTGTGGTGTAGGCATCGCTAATGAAATCATCCGATTCAAAGTATACTTCGACTCCTTCAATCGGCTCGCCGGTGTCCTTATCGGTGACGCGGGCGCGGGCCAGCGCCTCGGCGTAATAACAGGTTATTTCCACGCCACTCATTGTGCCAGTTACCATGACATCTGCAAAAGATCCGACAATTCCTCGCAGATTGAGCAGCGGGTTTTCACAAGAAATGTATGCCAAGACCCCGTTAGAATTCCCTGGAAAAACTAGCGTGAACGAGCCGTCTTCATCCGTGACGTCCCAGGAAAACAGTTCATCATCATCGTCGTCGCCTTCCATCTCAACCAAAACTCCGGAAAGCGTATTCGTCTCCGCTCCGCCGTCCCACGATTCGATCCCATAGACCGTTCCTGAGACTTCGTACAAGGGGATTGCCTCCGTCGCAGGAACCACACGTAGCGGATCAACGAGTGCATTCTCTCCCATCACCAAGCCATTTGTGAAAAAGCAGAACGAAACTAAATCCCCGTTCTCCGGGTCTTCCTCAACAGAAAGATGTTCTGCTGCCGAGGCAAAAACACCCGCCACATCCGACGGGGAAATGCCCTCGGGAACATACAAAATAAACTCCCCGTTTGTACCCGCCCAAACGGCGGGAGTGACCCCGGTCATATCTGAAAAATACCCCATCTCCACCCGCGCACCTGCAACCACATTGGAGGACACATAATCGCACACCACACCCGTAATCCAAACCGTGCTGGTCGGCTGCGTGACCGAAAACGGAACCGCTGTCGTGGCAATGCCTTCATCGAAATCATTTATTTCAACTGCCTGAATGATGTAATCGCCGATCGTGTGCGCATAGCTATACGCCAGACCATAAAACGAGATAGTCGATTCAATGGCCCCGTTGGTCAGGCCGTCGTTATCGTCGACAAAGCTTTCGGCTCCAAACGGATTGACCTCCCCGTCATCGATTCCGAAAACAGCTCCAACAAAGTCGTTCCCATTAACCACTCCGTCACCATTCACATCCACATAGAGTGCAATGTCCACGCCCGCCTCTTCGGCAATATCGGTGATAGAAAGTTCCATCCAGCCCTGCTCCGACCAAGCCATATTCGTTGGCGAAACCGTCAAATCGATTGAAAAAGCTGAGCCCGAGATGGTCAGCACAAAAAACAAAAAGAAGCGTTTTTTCATAACATTCTCCGTTGATGTGACGGGTTAAAATATCAATTTTATCCCGCATTGTCCAAGAGAAGATCGTAAAACTCCCTCGACGCTCAATGAAGTTTCTATAGGCCAAGAAACTGGATGGCGAGGCCGGAGAGGCAGATGGCGCCGCCGGCGAGCGCGTGCGTCCAGCGTTCCAGCTTATTGAAACGCGCGAAGCTCACACCCCACGAAGCGGCCATCACAACGCCCAACATGGTGACAATGGTAACCGCGCTGAAAACAACCGCGACCAGCACGGTCCCGACCAGACTGTGTCGTGCCGCGGGATACATCAGCAGCGGAATGAGCGGTTCACAGGGGCCGAGGACAAAGATGGTGAAAAGAATCCAGGGAGTGATGTTGGCTTTGGGTGACGGCTCATGCTGATGCGAATGATCGCCGTCATGGTGATGCGAATGGGCCGGAGCGCCGTCTTCTTCCAAATGCAGGTGCGTGTGCGAACGGTTTTGAACCCCGCGGCGAATGCCCCACCCCATGTAGGCGAATCCAAAACCAATCAGCGCCCAAGCGGCGAGGCTACCTCGAAAAGCTTCGAAGGCTTCGAGTCTCATGACGGCCATGCCCAAAGCAATGCCGATCAACCCGAGCACAACAGAACTGCCCACGTGCCCTACTCCGCATAAAAAAGTAATCCAAGCCGTTTTGGCGGCGCTCCACTTACGCGCGCGGTTCATGACAATAAACGGCAAGTAGTGATCGGGCCCAAACAATGTATGAAGGAAACCCAGCGATGCGGCGGTTCCACACAGAATGGCAATTTCCGTATTCATGAGAAAGTCCTATTCTTCGGTCTCTGCAACGGCGACGGCTTTACGCGGCTTGAGTTGCGGAAAGAGAATGACATCGCGGATGGCGTCCGATCCACTCAAAAGCATCATAAGGCGATCGATGCCAATCCCCATGCCGCCGGTGGGCGGCATGCCGGTTTCGAGCGCATTGAGGAAGTCCTGGTCGATTTTCGACGGATCGTCGCCCGCCTGCGATTCAAAACGACGGCGCTGTTCAAAGGCATCGTTGAGCTCCGTGTAAGCCGGGGCGATTTCTTTGCCGCCGATGATGAGTTCAAACACATCGACCAGCGACGGATCGTCGGCGCAGGGGCTAGCGAGCGGAACAAGCTCGACGGGCAGACGCGTAATAAAGGTCGGCTGAATCAAAGTACCTTCAATGGTCTTGTCGTAAATCTCGTGGGTAATTTTTTCGAAATCGAAATCCTCTTCGATGGTAACTTCAAGCTCCGCCGCTTTGGCGCAGGCATCCTCAACGGTTTTGTCGAACCAGTCGTCCCCAAGATTCTTTTTGATGAGGTCGTGATAGGTTATTTCAGTCCACGGAGTGGCCAGATTGATGGGATTGCCCATCCACTCGACTTCGAGACTACCGAAGATGGTTGAGGCCAGATGCGTGACGAGACTCTGAACGAGCTCCTGCATCGTGCGCATGTCGCCGTAGGCCTCGTAGGTTTCGAGCACGGTGAATTCGGGGTTGTGCGTGCGATCGAGCCCTTCGTTACGGAAGTTGCGGTTCAGCTCGAACACTTTGTCCATGCCGCCGACGATGAGGCGTTTGAGGTACAGCTCGGGAGCGATGCGGAAAACCATTTCGGTGCCAAGCGCCTGATAGTGCGTTTTAAACGGGTTCGCGGCCGCGCCACCCGCAATCGCCTGAATCATCGGGGTTTCGACTTCCACATAGCCTCGGTCTTCGAGGAACCGGCGTATCTCGCTGAGCATCGCACTGCGCTTTTTGAAGAGATCCATCACCTCTACATTGGAAATTAAATCGAGCTCGCGCTGACGGTAGCGGGTTTCGACATCCTGCAACCCGTGGAATTTTTCCGGCGGCGGCAGGAGCGATTTAGAAAGAAGCGTCCACTCGCTGACGCGAACGGTCTGCTCTTCCGTGCGGGTGATAAAGGTTTCGCCGGAAACGCCGATGATGTCACCGAGGTCAAGCAGTTTGAAGGCCGCGAAGTTTTCTTCGCCGATCAGATCCTTTTTGACCATCAGCTGAAATTTTTCAGAGCCGTCGGAAAGATGCGCAAAAGCCATTTTGCCCATTTTACGGATGGCGACGATGCGCCCGCAGGCGTTGACCTGTTTGCCTTCTTCAAAATCCGCATGAAGCTGTTCGAGCGTAGAGGTACGGTCAAATGTTTTTCCGTAGGCGGGGAACCCGGCTTCAGCCAGTTTTTCCATGTTTTCGATGCGCTGTTGGCGATATTCGTTGTCCTGCATAATTTCTCCTAATAAAAGCGCGGCATACTACCTGTGAACGTCCCTGCACGCAAGACAGGCTGAGCCTGCACCCAACTTTTTTTCCAAACAATTGGAAACTCATTGCATCCTCCTTCGCTAAAGCTTCGTCGGACAGGTCGATGGCGCATATTTTTTCCCAAGGTTTGGAAAACCCTTGCGATGCGCTATGAGGTGGGTTGATGCATCAAGCGATTGGTGAGTTGGTCCACTGCCCTGCGGAGTGCAGGCATCCGGCTCAACAACGCGCGCAGTTGCATCGGCTGTTTACAAAGGCCCCAACGGCTGGCCGTGGCCGGGAAGAAAGCAACATTGACTGTATCCCGCATTTGAACCTTCCAGTCTTTCATCCATGAATAACCGGATATAAAGTTGATTTCCTCAATCTGTCCGGATTTGAAAGCCCACTCAATCGTGCGTCCAAACAATGCGGTACCCGGGGACAATTTAGAAAACGATTCATCATAACCGATTTTAACGACATAAAGCGTTGTACCGCTTTGCACCATAAACTGTCCGGCAACAGTTTTTCCGTCGATATCCAGGAAGGCCCAGCGCAGCCATCCCTGTTCTTCCATTTGTTTAACCACTAAACGGAAAAACGCTACATAAGACGAATCGGATCGGAGAGAGGTCTTGCGCCGGGCTTTCCATCCCTGATGCTCAATGTCCATAAAACGTTCCGCCTGGAGTTCGCCGCCTCCCTCTTCGAAGCGAAACTGAACCTCGGGCTGTTCCTCAATACGCCGGAGAATCCGGCAATAGTTTTTGTGAAATTTTTTGGAAAGCGTCTGAAAATATTGAGACGCGTCACCCTGAATCCGAATGAGACTCTCCGGATCGCTCTTATCGACGATAGCTCTACTGCGACAAAAAACCTTCCGGTCGATGGCGTGTTCCACTCGATGTTCGGATAAACCCCGCACCCGCAAACAGGAACAGCTACAAGGAATACTCCACAAATAGTCATGGAATGCCGGGCAGACCCGTTTTTCGAAGCCCTGCGCCACCTGCGGCTCCACCGCACTGGTGGTGAGCTCATCGTAAGGGGTTTCAAACCGAAATCCGCTGAATCGACCCAGCCACTGGCGCGGCGGCGTCACAATCGGCAGCACACCCACCAGCCGGTCTTCATCAAACGCCAACAGGCAGAACCATTTATCTTCTGAGCTCAAACGAGTTTTTAGATGCACAGAAATCCAGGCATGAGAAAACGTTGGGTTCCCGTCCGGCACGCACACGAGCTGATTCCAGGCATCCGCATAGCGATCCAGCTCATCGAAGGAATTAACGGCGACAATACGGATGCCGCACTTTGTAACCTGCTCCTCCGGAAGCGGAACGTTCAACGATGGACATTTTTCAACTAGCCCCACGGCAACCCTCCTAAATGTGGGCAACAGTACATGTATATTATGTACGATTAAACCGTTTTTTTTGGCTGCATCGGGTCACATATTTTCTCCAAACATTGGAACTCATTGCATCCTCCTTCACTAAAGCTTCGGCGGACAGGTCGAGGGCGCATGTTTTTTTCCAAACATTGGAAAAATCAGCGGAAAAAGTAACGCCGGTGGCGTCATAAATTCCAAGGATTGGAAAATTAGACGCTGATGCGGGCAAATTTACGTTTGCCAACGCGCAGGATCATTCCATCCACCGGAGAAATCACGGCCTGAATATCTTTATTCTGCACATCGTCGAGACGCACCCCGCCCTGCTGGATGAGGCGACGAGCCTCCCCGTTAGAACTGGCGAAGCCGACCTGAACCACCAGTTGAATCAACCCGATCTCTTCGGCAGACAGTTTCACTTCCGGCATGTCGGCGGGCAGTTCTTTCTGCGCAAAAACACGGGCGAATTCTTCGGCGGCTTTGGCGCCTTCGCCTTCGCCGCAAAAGCGATCGACCACGCAACGTCCGAGTTCGTCTTTGACGGCGCGCGGGTGCAGTTCGCCGGAGGCGACCTTGGCCCGCATGGCGTCGATCTCTTCCGGATTTCGGCAGAGAATGTAGAGGAAATATTTCCACATCAGCTCGTCGCTGACGCTCATGAGCTTGCCGAACATTTCTTTGCCGGACTCGTCGACCCCGACGTAGTTGTTGAGGCTTTTGCTCATTTTCTGCACGCCGTCGAGGCCTTCGATGAGCGGCAGGGTCATGACGACCTGTGGACACTGTCCGTAGATTTTCTGGAGTTCACGTCCGAGCAGCAGGTTGAAGAGCTGGTCGGTTCCGCCGAGTTCGACATCGGCTTCGACCATGACGGAGTCGTAGGCCTGAACGAGCGGGTAGAGAAATTCGACGAGCGAGATGGGGCGGTTGTCGGCGTAGCGCTTGGAAAAGTCGTCGCGTGCTAAAAGCTGAGCGACGGTGACGTGTGCGGAGAGACGAATCACGTCCTCGAATTTCATTTCGCCGAGCCACTCGGAGTTGAAACGGACTTCGGTTTTCTCCGGATCGAGGATTTTGAAGACCTGTTTTTTATAGCTTTCGGCATTGGCGGCGACCTGCTCCTTCGAGAGCGCGGGGCGGGTGGCGGATTTCCCAGAGGGGTCACCGATCATGCCGGTGAAGTCACCAATAATGAAGACGACGGTGTGACCCATGTCCTGAAATTCGCGCAGTTTGTTGAGCCCGACGACGTGGCCGAGATGGATGTCCGGTGCGGAGGGGTCGGCGCCGTATTTGATGCGCAGGTCGCGCCCTTCCTTGGCGGCGATTTCCAGTTTTTTCTTCAGTTCGTCAGCGGAAAAGAGATCCACGTGGCGGGCGGTTAAAATTTCAAGTTGTTCTTCGATGTTCATAGCGGAAGATTTAAACGGAAAAACCTGCATGCCGCAAGCATACAGGTCTGAAAGGCCGCCCTGAAGAACCGCTTTGTTTATTCCCAGTCCACAATCCGACTGCTGTAATAAGTGGTATCAAGCTTTTCACGGTCGCCCGCCGGCATACTGTTATAGTCATTCCGCAAACCCAGCCGGACTTTCCAAAGTTTGAAAGACCCCAGCGGTAAATCCAGCCAGCTGTTCTGCGTCAGCAGATAATCGGCAAAATCCTCGATCGACGGGGTGAAGGTCAGCTCGTTGTTCATCTCAAACCGGTTCTGCATCCGCATACAAGCCCGTGGTCAGTGCCAGACAAACGACAAACAAACTCCGCTTCATAATACCCTCCCATTATTTTCAATGACGGTGCTGGCAGAGCCAGACTTCATCAAGAGAAAGAAAAAGGCGCCCTGAAAAATCAGGACGCCTTTCGAAAATCAGGGTTAACTGATTTATTCTGCCTTGCCGCCAGGGTGCCATTCTTCACCGCCGCCGAGACCGAGGTCATCGAATGCGGAAGAGAGGTCGACCAGCTCTTCACCCGGTTTGAGGCCGGTGAGAAGATCTTCGCTGATTTCGAAGTCCTCGTCCGCGATGGACGCGGCTTTGATGCTCAGGCCGATGCGGTGTTCAACCGGATCGATCTTCACAATGCGGGCTTCGACTTCATCGCCGATGTTCAGCACATCTTTGACCTTTTCAACGTGTTCGCCGCTGATCTGGCTGATGTGAACCAGGCCGTCGATTCCGTCTTCGAGTTCAACAAACGCACCAAAGTTGGTGAGCTTGGTGACTTTACCGGTGATTTTCTGGCCTTCTTTATAGCTGTCGGTGATACGCGCCCACGGATCTTCCTGCGCCTGCTTGAGGCCGAGAGAGATGCGCTGGTTGGATGCATCGATTTCGAGAACGATGGTGTCGACTTCGTCGCCCTTCTTGAGGACTTCAGACGGATGGTTTATTTTGCGGGTCCAACTCATGTCGGACACGTGAATCATACCGTCGATGCCGTCCTCGATTTCCACGAAGGCCCCGTAGGAGGTGAAGTTGCGGACTTTACCATGAACGAGCGAACCAATCGGGTAGCTCATAGCAGCAACTTCCCACGGGTTCTCTTCAGTCTGGCGCATGCCGAGAGAGATTTTCTTGTCGTCGATGTTGACGCTCAGAACAACCGCATCGACTTCTTCGCCGACTTTCATCACGTCAGAAGCGCGCTGAATGCGTTTGGTCCAAGAAATCTCAGATACATGAACGAGACCTTCCACACCCTCTTCGATCTGAACGAACGCACCGTACGGAGCGAGGCTGACCACTTTACCGTGGATGCGGGTTCCGACCGGATATTTCTGATCGATGTCTTCCCACGGATTGGACAGGGTCTGCTTGAGACCGAGAGAAATGCGCTCCTTTTCCAAATCGATGTCGAGGATCATCACTTCGAGTTGATCGCCCACTTTGACAATTTCGGTCGGGTGGTTGATGCGGCCCCAGCTCATATCGGTGACATGCAGCAGACCGTCGATACCGTCGAGATCCACAAACGCACCGAAGTCGGTGATGTTTTTGACAAACCCTTTGCGGAGCTGACCGGTTTTGATTTCGGCCAGCAGTTTGAGTTTTTGCTCGCGGCGGGATTCTTCGATGATTTCGCGGCGGGAAACCACGATGTTTTTGCGCTCTTTGTTGATTTTAAGAATTTTGACTTCGAGCGTTCTGCCCATGTAGTCGTCGATATTGCGAACGGGCATAACGTCCACCTGCGAGCCGGGCAGGAATGCATCAGCGCCGATATCGACGATGAAGCCCCCTTTGATGGCGCGGGTGATAGTTCCTTCAACGATGCTACCTTCTTCGCACTCGTTAACAATGTGATCCCATTTGCGCTGCTGTTCGGCGCGTTTTTTGCTCAGAACGATCATGCCGTGTCTGTCTTCAAGGCATTCGAGCAGGACTTCGACATCAGAGCCGACCGCAAGTTCTTCGAGGTTTTCGAATTCGTGTCCGTCTACAATTCCTTCGGATTTGTAGCCGATGTCGATGAGAACTTCGCCGTCGTGAATGCGGAGAATTTTACCGGGCACAATTGAGCCAGTGGTAAAGTCCTTAAGGGTGTTGGTGTACATTGCGTCGACGGCCGCGGCGTCCATGCCGATGGTAAGGCTGTCGGTGTTAGTTGTTTCTTCCATGGTTTTCGGTTTTCCAGTTTTTTGTCCGGTGACAGTCTGCTGGCCTCAGCGCCTGCGCCCGTCCCGGGGTTATTTTCTTCTCTTGCGGAATGCTCACAGCCACTTGGCCGATATCCTTGCATTTACCGCATTTCAAAAAGAGTCGAAATAGTAGAGGTTTACCCAACAAACACAAGGGTTAAAACCGTTTTTTAACCACGGATAAACACGGGTTGATACTGATGTTCCAAGGGTTGGAAAAATAAGCTAAAAAAGCTCCAAAGGTTGAAAAGATTTTTCATCACAGAATACACCGAACACACGGAAAGTTCCGCGGATGAAAAAAACGGAGAGGAAAGTTCCAAGGGTTGGAAGAATTTTGACCGCGAAAATAGCGAATGGACGCGAATTTTCCAATGTTTGGAAGAACTTTTGACAGGATTACAGGATCAACACGGATTTTTTCCAAGGTTTGGAAGAATTTCCACCACGGAATACACCGAAAACACGGAAAGTTCCAAGGTTTGTAAACTGCCCACGACCGCCGAAGGCAGAGACTGGCACGAAGCGACGGCAACGAACGAAAGTGAAAGGCAATCACACAAATGAGCGCGAATAGGAAATTGAATTCGTGTTGATTCGTGGGATTCGTGGGGAAATTAAAAATGTTCGTTGTCGCCAAGGTAGCGCCACTGGCCGGGTGGAAGGTTGCCGAGGACGACGTTGCCGATGCGGATGCGCTTTAGTCCAACTACTTTAAGGCCAACGAGTTCGCACATGCGGCGGATCTGCCGTTTTTTGCCTTCATTAAGGATAAAGCGCAGTTGGTCTTCGTTCTGCCAGCTGGCTTTTGCGGGTTTGAGAGGCTTGTCGTCGAGGCTAAGGCCGTGATTGAGAAGTTTTAAGCCCTTCTCGGAGAGTTGGCCGGTGACGCGGACGAGGTATTCTTTGTCGATGGAGGAGTTTTGCCCGATGATTTTTTTGGCGATTCGTCCGTCCTGCGTGAGGATGAGCAGTCCAGTGGAGTCAATATCAAGCCGGCCAGCCGGTGCAATACCTTGCAGGTGGCTGCGACTGAATTTGTGCGAAGATTTTTCCTTAATCCAATGAGCAGAAGGAGTTATAAGGCGAACGGCCGGTTTGTAGTTTTTTTCGGCCTGGCCGGAAACATAGCCAACCGGCTTGTTGAGCAGAATGGTTACCTGCGTGTTTTGCTGCCGCTGCCCTTCCCCGGCGAGTTCGATTTTCACATCCGGCGAAACTTTGGTGCCAAGTTCGCTGATTTTCTGTCCATCGACAATGACGAGGCCCTGTTCGATATAGCGGTCGGCTTCGCGCCGAGAGCACATTCCACGCTGCGCCATGATTTTGGATAGTCGTTCAAGTTGCATGGAGAAAGGTTTTACCACAGATGGAAGAAGAATTTTGACCACAGAATACACAGAAAACACAGAAGGAGAGTTTTAACCACGAATGGACGCGAACCGAGCCGCAGGCGAGCTGGGCTCCGCGAATGCGGGGCAACGAAGTGGCAATTAACGCCAATAAAACAAAAAAGAGCCCTGCTCGATTGCTCGAACAGGGCTGAAAAAGGCGAAGGCCGTCTGGATTACTCCAAACGGCCTTCATAGATCCGGCAGTGTGCTACTCTCCCGAGGTCAACTCCTCAGTACCATCGCCGCTGAGAGGTTTAACTTCCGTGTTCGGAATGGGAACGGGTGGGTCACTCTCGCCATAACCACCGGAAAAGTGGTTGATGAAGTTTTTCAGTTTTCGGCTCTTGAGTTCAGGGTTTTTCAACTCTGAACGGCAAACACTAAACTTGGAACTCATCCAAAATTTATTGCATAGATTAGGGGAACTGCACAGCATACGTGCCGTTAAAAAAGTAAAGATTAAGCCGCACGGCTAATTAGTATTGGTCAGCTTCACTCCTCGCGGAGCTTCCACACCCAACCTATCAACGTCCTAGTCTAGAACGAGCCTTTAGATTCTTTACAGAATAGGGAAGTCTTATCTTAGAGGGGGCTTGGCGCTTAGATGCTTTCAGCGCTTATCCTTTCCGTACATAGCTACCCAGCGATGCTCCTGGCGGAACAACTGGAACACCAGAGGTACGTCAATCTTGGTCCTCTCGTACTAAAGATTGATCTCTTCAAACTTCCTGCGCCCACGGTGGATAAGGACCAAACTGTCTCACGACGTTCTGAACCCAGCTCGCGTACCGCTTTAATGGGCGAACAGCCCAACCCTTGGGACCTTCTCCAGCCCCAGGATGCGATGAGCCGACATCGAGGTGCCAAACGATTGCGTCGATATGGACTCTTGGCAATCATCAGCCTGTTATCCCCAGAGTACCTTTTATCCGATGAGCAACGGCGCTACCACTAGCAACCGCTGGATCACTTAGACCTGCTTTCGCACCTGCTCGACTTGTAGGTCTCGCAGTCAAGCACACTTATACCTATACGCTCTACGCACGATTGCTGACCGTGCTGAGTGTACCTTTGCGCTCCTCCGTTACTTTTTGGGAGGAAACCGCCCCAGTCAAACTGACCCTCTGACACTGTTCCCCGCCCAGATTCATGGGTCGAGGTTAGAATTCTAAATAGCCAAGACTGGTATTTCACCAATGGCTCCACAACGCCTGACGACGCTGCTTCAAAGCCTCCCAGCTATCCTACACATGGGTATTCAAAACCCAATATCAGATTACAGTAAAGGTTCACGGGGTCTTTCCGTCCTACCGCGGGTATCCGGCATTTTCACCGGAACTACAACTTCACCGAGATTATCGTTGAGACAGTGTGGCCATCGTTACACGATTCGTGCAGGTCGGAACTTACCCGACAAGGAATTTCGCTACCTTAGGACCGTTATAGTTACGGCCGACATTCACCAGGGCTTCGGGTCGGAGCTTGCACCCCTTGCCTTAACCTTTTGGCATTGGTCACGTGTCACACCATATACATCCTCTTGCGAGTTCGCATAGTGCTATGTTTTTGATAAACAGTCGCAGCCACTCTTTTATTGCACCTCCTGAATGCTTACATAGTAAATATTTCACACTCAAGAGGGCCCCTTCTTCCGAAGTTACGGGGCTAATTTGCCGAGTTCCTTAACGATATTTCTCTCGCGCGCCTTGGAATATTCTTCCATCCCACCTGTGTCGGTTTTGGTACGGTCGCTTTACAATCAACGTTTAGAAGCTTTTCTTGGCAGCATGGCATCAACGAATCCGCATTGACCGTAGTCGTTGCGTCCCATCGTGTCTCAGGCAAACATGTGCGGATTTTCCTACACAATACCCTACGCACTTAGACTGTCATCCAATAGACAGCTCGTTTAGCCTCCTGCGTCCCTCCTTCACTCATGTACAGCGGTACGGGAATATTAAACCCGTTTCCCATCGTCTACGCTTTTCAGCCTCGACTTAGGGGCCGACTAACCCTGGGCGGACGAACCTTCCCCAGGAAACCTTAGGATTTCGGCGGACGGGACTCTCACCCGTCTTGTCGTTACTCATGTCCGCATAATCACTTCTATACGCTCCACGCTGGTTTACACCCACGCTTCAGTGCCTATAGAACGCTCCTCTACTGCTCACACGTAAACGTGCGAACCCGCAGCTTCGGCAGATAATTTTAGTCCCGATCATTTTCGGCGCAAGACCACTCGACTAGTCAGCTATTACGCTTTGTTTAAATGGTGGCTGCTTCTAAGCCAACATCCTAGCTGTCTATGCAATCTCACTGCCTTCATCACTTAATTATCATTTAGGGGCCTTAGCTGGCGGTCTGGGCTGTTTCCCTCTCGACTACGGAGCTTATCCCCCGCAGTCTGACTCCCGACGTGACTGGAACGGCATTCGGAGTTTGATAGGCGTTGGTATCCCGGTAAGGGACCCTATTCCAATCAGTGCTCTACCTCCGTTCCGAGCATTCGTCGAGGCTATCCCTAAAGGTATTTCGAGGAGAACCAGCTATCACCGAGTTTGGTAAGCCTTTCACTCCAACCCACAGCTCATCCAAGCATTTTTCAACATACAATGGTTTGGGCCTCCACCTCATCTTACTGAGGTTTCACCCGGGCCATGGGTAGCTCACTCGGTTTCGGGTATACCGCATGCGACTTGACGCGCTATTCACACTCGCTTTCGCTTCGGCTCCGGTGCGTAACACCTTAACCTTGCCACATACGGTAACTCGCGGACTCATTATGCAAAAGGCATGCAGTCACCCCCAAAGGGGCTACTACAGTTTGTAAGCGCACGGTTTCAGGTTCTATTTCACTCCCCTAACAGGGGTTCTTTTCACCTTTCCCTCACGGTACTGGTTCACTATCGGTCATTGATGAGTATTTAGTCTTGGGGGGTGGGCCCCCCGGATTCAGTCAGAGTTTCACGTGTTCCGACCTACTTGGGATACTACTAGAGCTCTTCAAGATTTCGCATACGGGGCTATCACCCTGTTTCGCTAAACTTTCCAGAATATTCCGCTATCTATTCAAGTCTCATATCGTAGTCCCGCAACCCCAACCTGCAAGCAGGTTGGTTTAGACTGTTCCGCGTTCGCTCGCCACTACTTACGGAATCACTATTGTTTTCTTTTCCTCCGGTTACTGAGATGTTTCACTTCACCGGGTATCGCCTTGATGCGCTATTTAATTCACACACCAATAACAGAGCATTACCCCTGCTGGGTTTTCCCATTCAGAAACCTCCGGATCAAAGGTTGTTTGCACCTCCCCGAAGCTTATCGCAGCTTACCACGTCTTTCATCGCCTATCAATGCCAAGGCATCCACCGTGCGCCCTTAGTAGCTTAATCAAAAGTCTACTATCGTAACGACACATATGCTTTGTTTCGGTTATTAGTTATTAGTTATTGGTTATTCATTTCAGGATCAACTTGCGCTGTTCCCTCCACTGATAACCTTTAACGGCTAACTGATAACTCGATTTGTTGCAGTTACCCTAATCTATGCAATTTTCAAAGAACACTTCCCCGAAGGGAAAAATGTTTGTTCCAGCTGTTTCATATTGGATTCCGATTCGGTTCCCCGCCAACCCTTCCGCGTCACCCTCTGTTTCTACACAAAGTGGTGGGCGTACTAGGATTTGAACCTAGGACCTCGTCCTTATCAGGGACGCGCTCTAACCAACTGAGCTACACGCCCGGAAGTTGGTGGAGGTAGACGGTCTCGAACCGACGACATCTTGCTTGCAAAGCAAGTGCTCTACCAACTGAGCTATACCCCCAGAGAGTGGTCCGACCGGCTCCAAACAGCCAGTAGAATGATTCACGATTTTTGTCATTTCGCTATAGAAATGGTGCGATTTGCTTCTTTCACATGTGGTGCTCCGGGTCGCTCCGGAGCGCTACTCTGTTGCCAGAGCAGTTACCCTATCCAAAGTCGACCTATAAATAGGCCGATCAGTGGATTCTCCTTAGAAAGGAGGTGATCCAGCCGCTGGTTCCCCAACGGCTACCTTGTTACGACTTCATCCTAGTTACCGGCCACACCTTCGGCGCCTTCCTCCAATAAATTGGTTAGATGAGCGACTTCGGGTACAGCAGACTTCCATGATGTGACGGGCGGTGTGTACAAGGCCCGGGAACGTATTCAAGCCGTCGTAGCTGATACGGCTTTACTAGCGATTCCAACTTCATGGAGTCGAATTTCAGACTCCAATCCGAACTGGGGATGGTTTTGGGGATTGGCTCCACCTCGCGGTATTGCTTCCTTCTGTACCACCCATTGTAGCACGTGTGCAGCCCAGGGCATAAGGACCATACTGACTTGACGTCATCCCCACCTTCCTCCGGTTTTCACCGGCAGTCTGTCTAGAGTTCCCACCATTACGTGATGGCAACTAAACATAGGGGTTGCGCTCGTTGCGGGACTTAACCCAACACCTCACGGCACGAGCTGACGACAGCCATGCAGCACCTGTGTAACACCCTCGAAGGCTACGTCCGTTTCTGGTCGTATGCAGTTACATGTCAAGCCCTGGTAAGGTTCTTCGCGTTGCATCGAATTAAGCCACATGCTCCACCGCTTGTGCGGGCCCCCGTCAATTCCTTTGAGTTTTAACCTTGCGGCCGTACTTCCCAGGCGGTGCACTTAACGCGTTAGCTCCGACACTGAAGGGGGTAAACCTCCAACATCAAGTGCACACCGTTTACGGCTAGGACTACGAGGGTATCTAATCCTCTTCGCTCCCCTAGCTTTCGTCCATGAGCGTCAGTATCAGTCCAGAGAGGCGCCTTCGCCACCGGTGTTCTTCAGGATATCTACGCATTTCACCGCTACACCCTGAATTCCCCTCTCCCCTCCTGTACTCTAGTCCTGTAGTTTCGAATGCAATTCCACGGTTAAGCCGTGAGCTTTCACATCCGACACACAGGACCGCCTGCGGACCCTTTACGCCCAGTAAATCCGAACAACACTTGCCACCTCTGTATTACCGCGGCTGCTGGCACAGAGTTAGCCGTGACTTTCTTCTGAGGTACTATCAAACAGGAAGAGTATTAATCTTCCTGCACTTACTCCCTCAGGACAGGAGTTTACAACCCGAAGGCCGTCGTCCTCCACGCGGCGTCGCATGTTCACACTTTCGTGCATTGACAATGATTCTCGACTGCAGCCTCCCGTAGGAGTCTGGGCAGTGTCTCAGTCCCAGTGTGGCCGGTCACCCTCTCAGGTCGGCTACCCGTAAGCCTTGGTAAGCCATTACCTTACCAACAAGCTGATAGGATATGGGCCTATCTAGGAGTGGCAGGTTCCGAAGAATCCCCACCTTTTCATAAGGTCTCATGCGAGACCCGAGTACATTCGGTATTACCCACTCTTTCGAATGGCTATCCCGAGCTCCAAGGCAAATTACCCATATATTACTCACCCGTTCGCCGCTCTCATAACAAGGTTCTCTTCCGAAGAATTGAACCAAGTTAATCCCGCTCGACTTGCATGCCTAATCCACGCCGCCAGTGTTCGTTCTGAGCCAGGATCAAACTCTCCGATAATTTAATATTGGAAACATTTTGAAACATATTACTTAAAACAAATCGCACCATTTCTAAATCGAAATGATGATCGTGAGTCATTCAGTTTTCAAAGAGCAAAAAAAACACCAACGCTTTTTTCCCGCGCATCGCACGGAGCTTTCCCGTTGGAGCAGCGAGTAACCTACGCAAACTGCACAGGTCGGTCAACCGCTTTTTATATTTTTTTTTAGATCAATTTCCTGTTCGATTTTCACCCGCTCATACCGGCTTATTTTGTTTCGAACAAGGCGGGTCATCATACGCACATCCGTTTGCATGGCAACCCGTTTTTAATATTATTTTTTAGAACAATTTCCCGCTCGATTCTGCAGGCTTTTCAGCCCGTTTTGTCTCGAACAAGGCGGGTGATAGTACGCACAAATAAAATTCGGGCAATCCCTTTCTAACCTTTTTTTCACACCAAAACGAAAAACCCATAAAAACCCAATAAAACTGCGCAAAATCAGCACAAAAACCATTCTGATATCCTCTCAAAATCGACAAAAAGCACATCACAAACCAGTTAAATAAACATAAACCGTTCATATGAGACAGCTTACACGTAAACTTGTCCGGATTTAACTGCAAAAAAAACCTCTCACGGCTGATAAACCCAGTAAAACCACCATTTTTATCAGTTCCTACCTCTATCCCGCTCATGTTACATTCCCCTCGTGAAACTTGACTGTTCAGCCATAAACAGCGCCTTAAACAAAGGACCCTGCAAACTAAGCGCCCTGCCGCCCTCGGCGCAGGCTTACTTAGGCACCGCTTTACTCAAAGAAAAACCGCAGCTTTGGGTCGTCGATCACTTCCAAACATTGGAAAAAATGGCGGACTGCTGGAAAACACTCAGCCCGGAAACAACTCTTTTACTGCTTCCACCCAATGACTCCGGCGATATGGAACTGCAAGGCGAACGGTTAAAAACACTGCGATTTCTATCCGATAGGGATGGCTCTCCGAGCCGTCCTCTTTCGTTTGTTTTAATAACCACTTTCCAAACATTGAAAAAAAAAGTTCCAAGGTTTGGAAAAACCGAGGTTTTAAACGTCGGTGAGTCACTCGATCCCGACGAACTTTTCCAAGGTTTGGAAAAAAAGGGCTACACGCTGGATGTCGAAGTCTACGAAAAAGGAGTCGCCGCGCGCCGAGGCGGCATCATCGACCTCTGGCCGCCCACAGAAGAAAATCCAATTCGTATTGAATTTTTCGGCGACGAAATCGACAGCCTACGCACCTTCGATATCACCACCCAGCGCTCTATAAAGAAAATCAACACTCTCGAAATTCTGCCGCTCAATGCCGAAGGCGACGTTCTCCTCACCGATCTGCTTTCACCCGACACATTGATAATCTTTTCTAACGTAGACGCGGTGTCCCCACCGCGTTCTGAACGCGATGAGGACATCGCGTCTACATTGCATATCGGATGCGTTACCTCTGATGTCACCCCCATTGACCTCGCTTTTTATGAAACCAACCTAAAGCCCGTCAGCGAACTGCACCGCCCCGAAGCCGCTGAGCAGCAGCGAAGAAAATTTTTAAACCATACCTTACAAGGGCTAGTTTCCAAGGGTTGGAAAATCGACATCTACATGGAAACGCCTGGATCACGCGACCGCGTCAAAGAGGCTTATCTGCCAGAGGTCAAAGATCAGAACTCAGAGATCAGAATTCAAATCGGTCTTTTGCACGGCAGTTTTGTCTGTGAGAAACAAAAACATTTGGTGATTACCGAAGCCGACATCTACGGCTACGCCGCCAAGACCGCGCATATGCGCAAAAAAGGTGCGCCGCCGCAGGCATCGGGCGCACGCGTTGCGGAGTGGAGCGATATTCAGCCGGGCGAGCTGGTTGTGCACGTCGACCACGGTATCGGCAAATACATGGGCGTGATGGAAATCGAAATGGCTGGGCGCAGGCAGGAAATGCTTCTGATTGAATACGCCGAAGGCGCGCGCATTTATCTACCGACCGGACAAACCCATCTGCTAACGCGCTACATCGGCATGGGCAACGCCTCCCCCGCCCTGCACCACCTCAAGGGCAAACGCTGGCAGAACGACCGCGCCTCTGCCGAGGCGGCCATCGAAGACCTCGCCGCGCGCCTACTCGAAACGCAGGCCGCGCGTGCCCTCAAAAAAGGCCGCGCCTGCGGAACGGATACCCACTGGCAGAGTGAGTTTGAAAACTCATTCCCCTATATGGAAACCGTCGACCAACTGTCTTCGATTGCCGCAGTAAAGGCCGACCTCGAATCTCCCCTGCCCTCCGATCGACTGATTTGCGGCGACGCCGGCTACGGCAAAACCGAAGTCGCCATGCGCGCGGCATTCAAAATGGTGATGGAAGGCCGGCAAGTCGCCGTACTGGTCCCCACCACGATTCTAGCGCAGCAGCACTTCGACACCTTCACCGAACGCATGGCCGCCTTCCCGGTTTGCGTTGAAATGCTCAGCCGCTTCCGAACCAAAACGGAACAGAACACAACGATCGCCCGCCTGCGCGAAGGCGACGTGCATATTGTGATCGGTACGCACCGTCTCGTCTCCAACGATGTGCAGTTTAAGGATCTCGGCCTCGTCGTGATCGACGAAGAACAGCGCTTTGGCGTGCGCGCCAAAGAGCACCTCAAACAGCTCTGCCAAGAGGTGGACGTGCTGACACTCAGCGCGACTCCGATTCCGCGCACGCTCTACATGGGTCTCACAGGCGCGCGCGATATGAGCACGATATCCACCCCGCCCCAGGAGCGCCAGCCGGTCGAAACCATCGTGCTAGAACACCACGACGACATCATCCAAGGCGCCATCGAACATGAGATTGCCCGTGACGGACAGGTTTTCTACCTGCACAACCGAGTGCAGACCATTCACAAGGTGGCACAGAAAATCGAAACCCTTGTTCCGGCCGCCCGCGTTGAATATGCGCACGGACAGATGAGCGAGAAACAGCTCTCCGACATTATGCACCGTTTTGTGCGCGGCCTGTTCGATGTGCTCGTCTGCACCACCATTGTCGAAAATGGCGTCGACATTCCCAACTGCAACACCATCTTGGTCGATCGCGCCGACCGCTTCGGCCTAGCCGACCTCTACCAGCTGCGCGGACGCGTCGGCCGCGCCCGCCGCAAAGCCTATGCATTCCTACTGATTCCACCACACGGCGTCCTCACCGACGATGCGCGCCAGCGCATTGAAGCCTTAAAAAAGTATACCGGCCACGGCACCGGCTTCCGCATCGCCATGCGCGACCTCGAAATCCGCGGCGCGGGCAACCTGCTCGGCGCACAGCAGAGCGGACACATCGCCGCCATCGGCTTCGACCTCTACTGCCAATTGCTCAAACGCAGTGTCGCCCGCCTGCAGGGCAAAAAGGTGCCGCCGCTAATCGACGCCTCCATCGACTTCGATTTTCTCGACCGCTCCCCCGCCGGCGGCGAACCGAAAAATGCCGCATTCCTTCCCTACGACTATGTGGACGACGAAAACCTGCGAGTGAAACTCTACGGACGGATTTCCTCACTCGCCACCGAAACGGAAGTGCGCGAGCTAAAAAAGGAATTGGCCGACCGCTTTGGCAAACTGCCCGCTCCGGTACAGAATCTTTTTGAAATCGCGCGCATCCGCATCGCGGCCGCCATCGCTGGCATCAAGACCATCCGGGTGAATGAAGGACGAATCATGTTGATCCGCAACAATGAGCCGATCATGGTGAACGGCCGTTATCCAAGGCTGAAAGCGCGCACCGCCGCCAGCCGCCTCAAAGAAATCCTGGAGCTGCTCAAAAAAGCGAAGCCATGAACCCAAAACTGAAACAATTCATCGATCAGTATATCGAACTGGAGCGCGACGTGCAAAAGCTCGTCACCGGGCTGTGCAATTCACTTTGCTCGCAGTGCACCCAAATCTGCTGCCGAGCCGACATCTGCGAAGAGGCGATCGAAAGTCCTTTTCTACGCCTCATTAACAAACGCACCGAACTCGACAGCGATGCCTACGGATTTTTGACCCCGACCGGCTGCGGCCTTTCCATCGGCCGGCCAACGGTCTGCTACGAATATTTCTGCCACGATCACATCTATCATCAGCCCGATGAGATTCATGCGAAAGTGATGCGCGTGCTCGGGGCGCTGCCTGCCCACGCGACGCGCAATGCCATCGGCGACGCACCGCTGGCCGAAATCCTTCAGGAAGAAAAACTAGATCTAGTGGATTTCCAAACCTTGGAAAAACAATTGGATGAAAGTTTCAAAGCATTGGAAATCATCAAGGGCTTCTATAATGAAGAAACCCTGCCAGACGACGCCGACAGGGTTCTCGATCGAATCACCTTCAGTGAAGAAGATTATCCGTTATCCTGATTAGAATTTCAGATCCGCCTTGGCTAGACGGGCACCCAGTTCATTGAGCACACGCTCATCATCCGCATCGCCGTCGGATTCAAACACGGCGCCGAAACGGATAAACGGGCCGGTGTTGTCCCATGGAACGGTGGAAATGCCGAAGTTTTCAATCAGATAGAGCGAGGCCTCTTCCGCATTGGCGAACGTGACATCGCCCGCCCCTTTGGGTGCTTTTAAATAGAGGTAGAAAGTCCCGCCGGGCATTTCAGCGTTAAAACCGACGCCTTTGAGTACCTCGACCATTTTGCGCAGACGGACTTCATAATGCGCGCGCACACCTTCCGCGAGCGATTCATCAGCAATGCCTGCGCAAGCCGCGTGTTGAATGGCTTTAAACTGCCCACTATCGCAATTATCTTTGATCATCGCCAATGCGTCGACCGCCCAAGCCGCTCCGCAAAAGAACGCGAGGCGCCAACCGGTCATGTTGTAGGCTTTGCTCATGGAGTGCAATTCGAGCGCGCACTCTTTTGCGCCGGAGCGCTGGAGAATCGATTTGCGCTCCCCGTCGTAAACCAGCGTGGCATACGGTGCGTCCTGAACAATCAGAATGTTGTGCTTCTGCGCGAAGGCGATCAGCTCGTCGTAAAACGTATCCGTAGCCACCGCGCCGGTCGGGTTGTTGGGATAGTTGATGTAGAACAGCTTGCAACGGTCGGCCAATGCCGGATCAATTTTCCCAAGGTCTGGAAGAAACGCATTTTCTTCGAGAAGCGGGATGTCGACCACTTCTCCGCCAAGGTATTTCGTATGCGTTGCCATCACCGGATAGCCGGGTACGGTCTGGAAAATCACATCGCCAGGGTTCACAAAGGCGAGCGGAAGCATCGCTAGCGCTGGCTTGGTGCCAATGCTGTGGTTGATTTCGGTGGAAACATCGAGCTCCACACCGAAGAAATCCTTCATATACGTTGCGGCGGCCTGCGCGAACTCCGCAATCCCGTTGTCGGCATAGCCGCGGTTTTCGGGCTTATCCACTTCCACCTTCAGTGCTTCACGAATCGGTACCGGAGCCATCTGGTCGGGTTCCCCCACTCCAAAGTCGAGAATCTCGAGATCAGGATTCAGCTGGCGCGCTTTGGCTTTGGCGCGTTTTATTTTTTCAAATTTATAAATTTCGGTTGATTTTCCGAACTGCTCGCCGCCGATGCGATCCGCAAATAGTTTTTCTGCATTCATACTTATTCCATTCTCAATTTAAAAGTTATCGCTCGCATTCCCATGTTTTCGAATAGGTGATCCTTTCGGAATCAGGCGATCAATTTTTTTCTCAAACTCAGCCATCGAAAACTTCTCCAGCGAAATATTCGTGTCCGCATTATCAAGAATACCGTTTTCGACGGATACATTTTCACGAATGAAACTGATCACCATTTTCTCACTGCGCCAATCCACAGAGAGAAAAATAATGTCGATGATTTTTTGATTCTGCCCGCTGAACTCCTTGGAAAACGTGTACTGAATATTACGCGCATATTCCCCGTGACGGGTGAACTCATCGTCACTTTCAAGATGCTTATAACCGCGCTCCGAGAGTATTTTTTTGATGCTTTTCTGAAAAAACATTCAGTCCCCCTACAATTAAAGAATCAAACGCTAATGAAAACCAACCCGCTTTGCAAACGGGGAATTATACGAGATGCGGGATACAGGATACGGGATCAAAGAAATCCAGCTCATCGAGCATCGCAAATCCCGAATCCCGAACTCCAACTACAACAAATTGGCCGCCTTCTCGGCAAGATCCGAACGCACTCCCTCCGTGAACAGCATGTGCGCAGCCAGTTGCTCTCCACGGAACTTGTCCACCACCGCACTGAGGCCGTTCGACAAACTGTCCACATACGGATTATCGATCTGGTAGAGATCGCCAGTCAGAATGATCTTGGTGTCGTGCCCCACCCGGGTGATCACGGTCTTCACCTCCAGCGGCGTCAGATTCTGCGACTCATCCACAATCATAAACTGATTCGGAATACTCCGGCCGCGGATATAGGTCAGCGGCTCCACATCAATCAGCGGATTGGACGCAATAATATCGCCGCCCTTTTTATTCTGGGCGTTGGTGTTGCCAGTCCGGTTGTGAACAATCAGCGACAGCGCATCATGAATCGGCTGCATCCACGGGTCGAGTTTTTCTTCAACACTGCCCGGCAGATAGCCGAGGTCCTTGCCCATCGGGAAAATCGGACGCGAAACCAGCAAGCGTTTGTATTGCTTCGTATCCATCACCTGATGATGCCCCGCCGCAATGGCCAACAGGGTCTTGCCCGTACCGGCCTTACCGCAAAGTGTCACCAATTTGATCTTATCATTCAGCAACGCATCCATCGCAAACCGCTGCTCACGGTTGCGCGGCGTAATCGGCGCATTATTGTCAATTGTCAGCAGCTTCATCACCCGGTGTGTTTCCGCATCATAACGCCCGAGCATGGTCTGCTTGGGATCGTTCGGATTCTGCAGTGTCACATATTGATTGGCAACCAGCTCATCCATGCCGGGGATCACCGCATGGCCTTCCCGTGCAAAAAAGCTGATCGCCTCGGAGTCGGCCTCCAGCACCGCTTGCCCGGAATACATTTCGTCCAGCTCGTGGTGCTTACCGTTTTCGTAATCCTCCGCCTCCAGCCCCAACGCATCCGCCTTCAGCCGCAGGTTGATATCTTTGCTAACCACCGTGCACTTCACATCCGGCTGACTTTTCTGCAGATCCACCGCCAGCTTGATAATCAGGTCGTCGGCGGAAAGCCCAACCGCAAACGGATCGTCCTTATCCGCAAAAATAACCTGGATGGAGCCGCCGCTATCCAGACGTACGCCGTCAGACAACCGGCCCTTCTTACGTAGCTTATCGAGCATGCGCGAAACCGCGCGGGCATTGCGGCCGCGCTCGCTCAGCTCGCGCTTAAACCGGTCGATCTCCTCGAGGACTTTCAGAGGAATGATCACCGCATGTTCATCAAACTGATAAATGGATGTGGGATCGTGAATAAGGACATTGGTATCAAGAATAAAATTTTTCATGTCCCCATCATAGGGAGCCAAGGGCTCTCACAAAAGCCGATTTTCCACTTAGCCAAAAAAAATAGTGATTTTCCAATAGTTCGACAGTTCGACGTTGCTGACAGCAGGCAGCTCATCTCAGGCGATTGGAAAACCAGACTGTCAGAAAAGCAGAAACAAAACAGCCAACAAGACGAAAAACAGACCCAGCAGCGTTTTACTGCCGACCACATTTCTGCGACTCCATGCCAACAGGGTTTCCGTCCGGAGCCCAAGATAAGCCGCGCTGAAAATCAGCACCAACGGCAGAGTAAACAGCAAGTTGTAGGCAATTAAATAGAGCCACGCCCGTGATTCGGACAGATTGCTGTTTTTTAGAATCAAAACCAGCGTCGGCACATACACCTGACCAGTACAAACGCTCTCCAGCGCCGTCACCGCTGCGCCGATCAGCAGTCCGCCCAAGATCAGATGCCCCGTTTTCAGACCGCGCCGCATCACGGAATGAATCCGCTTTTTCATGCCGGTTGAAAGCTGAAGCGTCACATCCTCGCCCTTGCCGCTCTTCCGGAAACGAACGGCGTCACGGAATGACAGAAAGGCGAAGAGTACCAGTAGCACCGCCATCCCCCACTCCGCCGCGCTGCGTAGCGCGGTAAAACCGGAGAAAAGATGCAAAAACCGCAACAGTCCGAAGCCCAGCGCCAGATAGGTCACAAACGAAGCTAGGCAGAATGAAACTCCGAGTAAAACCAACTGCCGGCTCCGAACCTTGGAGACCGCCAACAGGCTCATAAAAAAGATCAGCGTTGAAATTGCACAGGGATTGATTCCGTCGAGCAGTCCCGCCAGTAAAACAATCGGCAGCGTCATCGTTTCGAATCGGCTGCGTACCGGATCATCCGTTTCACCATTCATTGGGTGGGTCGCAGGCTCTGCGACTGCGGGCGGAGAGGCCTCCGCCCCTCCAGCAACCCCATGGATGGGTAACAGCTTTTCCACTTGCAGGAAAAAAGAATCAGGACCTTTTATCGGATTCCCAAAAGCGTATTTGCCGTCGATAACCAGATAAGCGCGCTCCGGCCCGAGATAACCGGCTTGATTCTCCAGCCGCAGCAAATGGACCAGATTGCTCTCCACCCCGATATCGCGATAGACAATCTTAAAGCGCGGCTCCAGCTGCGGCAGGATCTCCGTTTCAATCTGTTCACACTCGCCGCAACCGGGCTCAAAAAAAAACTCCACCTGCGCCACCCCAAAAACAGTATTTTCCAGCAGACAAATCGCTACGAACAGAATAGAGAAAAAATATTTCATTAAATTTTACAACCATTGGAAGCAGACCCTAAGAGTCGGCGTTTCAGCTAAGCCTGTACCCTATATATTTTCCAAAGGTTGGAAACTCAATAAACGAAAGAACGTTGATCATAAAAGGATTATAATGGGTTACTTCAGGAGCAACCTCTTTATAAAAAAGCAACAAGGCCAGACTCAAAAAAGTCTGGCCTTGCCAACGGGTCGCTAATTAAAAGCATTACCGCCTTTTCATATGCCGTCTCAGCCCACCGCAAACAAATGCGGCCAAGCCCATCAATGCGAAAGTTGCCGGTTCCGGAATAACCTCAACTCCAGAGGTAACGTCATACGCTGTAGCTGCCGGTAATCCAACGGACAGAGAGCTCCCGTAAATCGTAAAGCTCTCTGTAGGCAGAATGCTTTTATTGATTTTCCACTCGAAATAAGATTCACCACCCTGAAAATCGGTATCAAGAGTGGAAAGAAATGTAGTAGTAAATTTATACGGAATCTCCGCATCATCTGATATATGATTATGTCCGCTAGTCGCTAAACTAAATGAATCAAAAGCCGAAAGATGGGTATCCACAATCTGATTGATTCCTGAAAGGCTAAAAATAAGATAACCCGAAGTGGCTGCACTCTGTCCTCCTGCACCACTATCGATATTAATCATATAATCAGTAGCTGTAAATGCCTGCGTCCCACTCTCAAGATCCATTCGGAAGTAATGGTAGTCTGCATCATAGTAATGTCTAACTGTCGTGATGTCCTGCCAACTATTCGCAGTATCACTCGCAGCATCATTAATCGTATCAACACCACTCCAAGTATCCCAATTAGTCACAAATGCAGCTTGCACGCCACAGGAAATTGATACCAACGCTACTATAAACAAACGTATTCTCATTTTTTATCCCCTTTTTATTTGCTACGTTTCTATCTTGGAAACAGCTGAAAATTACGGTTTGGGTTACCCCTTGTCAAATAAAAAACTTGAAATATTACCAAAACGATCGCAATAGTCGTTTTTGCAAAAAGAGCTGTTTTCACCAGTTTGATAGTAAAAACAAGATATCCCGACCTACAATGCTGTCAAAACATCTGGCTTGGTTTTGCCAACGGCGACGGTGTGCTCGAAGTGAGCGGAGTTGGAGCCGTCGGCGGTGACAGCAGTCCAGTTGTCGTCGAGTACGTTGACTTTGGCGCCACCGATGTTAACCATCGGCTCAATGGAAAGCGTCATGCCGGCTTTAAGCACCGGACCGCGGCCGGGTTTTCCAAAGTTTGGAATCTGTGGATCTTCGTGCATGTCGCGCCCGATGCCATGACCGACAAATTCGCGAACGACGGTGAAGCCCGCCTTTTCGGCCACGGTCTGAATGGCGTGAGAGATATCGCCGAGGCGGTTGCCTTCGACAGCCATGGCGATGCCAGCGTCAAGCGAGGCTTTGGTGACGTCGAGCAGGCGCTGGTTTTCTGCGCTGATTTTTCCGGCGCCGACAGTGACGGCGGTGTCGCCGATGAAGCCTTCGAAGCTGATGCCGGTATCGATACTAACAATGTCGCCCTCGTGGATAACGCGACGGCCGGGAATTCCGTGCACGACTTCGTCATTAACGGAAACGCAAATCTGTCCGGGATAACCGCAGTAGCCGTAGAAGGCGCTGACCCCTCCCAGTTCGTGGATAAACTTTTTGGCAAAGTCGCCTAGTTCAAGGGTGGTGATGCCGGGGCAGACCTTATCGGCGAGCGTGGTGCGCAGGCGGGCGGTCATTTGGTTTACCCGCCGCATGGCTTCGAGTTCGGAGGCAGATTTGATGATGATCATGAAAGCAACCTCAGTCATTCAGTGCGGCAAGTGCAACCGTATCTGTCTGTTCGGCTGTGCCGCCAGCGGCGATATCGTGGATGATTCCAAGGTTGCGATAGAAGTCGATTAGCGGAGCCGTTTGCGTTTTGTAGACTTCAAGGCGCTTCATGACCGTTTCTTCGTTATCGTCGGCACGCTGATAAAGCTCGCCGCCGTCCAGATCACAGACACCCTCTTCTTTCGGAGGCATATTAACCACATGGAAGATGGCGCCGCAGGTTTTACAGGTGCGCCGTCCGCACAGGCGCGGAATAAGCGCCTGCGGATCGGCAATCAGATTCAGAACGTGAGTGATGGTTCCGTTGATTTCTTCCAGAAGCTCCCGAAGACCTTCCGCCTGCTGAATGGTGCGGGGGAACCCGTCGAACATGAATTTAGTATCCGTCGGTTCCTGTTCGATCCGCTCTTTAATGATTTTTAAAATGATCTCATCGGAAACTAGTTTGCCGGATTCCATGCAGACTTTGGCTTCCAGCCCGACATCGGTGCCGGCTTTGACGGCCACACGGAGTATGTCCCCGGTGGAGACGTGAATATAGGATGTCTGATCTTTGAGCGATTCAGCCAGAGTCCCTTTTCCGGCACCCGGCCCGCCTAACAGAATAATTACTTCCATGGCCTACCTTCTTCCGGACTTGAGCTTTCCTTTTTTAAGGAAACCGTCGTAGTGGCGCATCAACAGGTGCGACTCAATCTGTCGCATGGTGTCGAGCATCACCCCAACCATAATCAGAAGACTGGTTCCACCGAAGAACTGAGCGACCATGCCAGGAATCCCGAACTGTTTGGAGACGATACTCGGTAAAACAGCAATGATTGTAAGGAACAGTGCACCGGCCAGCGTAAGGCGAGTCATCGTGCGATCCAAAAATTCTGCGGTGGGGGCTCCAGGGCGAATACCGGGGATGTATCCCCCATGTTTTTTCAGATCATCAGCGATCTGAATAGGGTTGAACTGCGTGGCAACCCAGAAGTAGGAGAAGAACAAAATCATCAAACCGAACACGCTCATATAAAGCGGAGTTCCGTAGTTCAGGGCTGCGCCAATCTGCTTGGCGGTGTCCCAGGGCATCATGTTGAAGATCTTGGACGGGAACATCAGGATGGCCTGAGCAAAGATGATCGGCATGACACCGGCGTAGTTAACACGTAGCGGCATGAAGGTGTGCTGTCCGCCGTAGACTTTGCGTCCGACGACGCGTTTAGCGTACTGCACGGGGATTTTCTGTTGAGCCTGCGTCACAGCGACCACCCCGGCGATCACGGCCAGAATCATGATGCCCATCGTTACCGCCATGAAGGGGGACTGACGAACAACCCCGTCTACCGGTTTAAACATATTGATCATGGCACCCACTGCGGCCGGAAGACGGCTGATAATGTTAACGGTGATAATCATGGAAATCCCGTTGCCGATTCCGCGTTCGGTCATCTGCTCACCAAGCCACATCATCAAGAGCGTGCCGGTGACCATGGTCATAGTGGTCAGCAATAGGAAGCCGAGGCCGGGAATCTGGACAATCGCGGGATTGAAAAAGCCAAGTCCGTTGGTCATGAGCGCTTTGGCCAGAATAAAGGCCTGAAACGCACAAAGAACGACGGTGAGATAGCGGGTGTACTGGGTGATTTTGGCCCGTCCGGACTCGCCTTCACGGGCGAGTTTTTCAAGAGCCGGAACCACGGCGGTCATCAGCTGAATGATGATGGACGCGCTGATGTAGGGCATGATACCGAGCGCACCGATCGCACAGTTTTTGACCGCGCCACCGCTAAACAGGTTGAACATGTCAAGGAATCCGACCCCCCCCCCGTTCGCCGCGGCGTTTTCAATGGTCCGGGTGATCATTCCGAAGTCGACACCGGCGATCGGAATGTTCGCCAGCAGACGGCAAAGAAAGATAATCCCAAAAGTAAATAGGATGCGCTGGCGCAGTTCCTGAATTTTAAAACTGTTTACGAAAGCGGAAAACATCGGTACACCCCGTTCGACTTAATGGTTTATACGGTTTCGCAGGATCCACCAGCGGCTTCGATCTTTTCTTTGGCCGTGGCGCTGAACGCATTAGCTTTGATCGTGAGCTTCTTGCTGATTTCACCATTGCCGAGAATTTTAATTCCGTCGAAGCGGCCCTTCACAAGACCGGCTTCACGCAAAACGGCTTCGGTGACTTCCGCACCGTCGTCCAATTTGTCGAGCGCAGTCAGATTAACCGGGGCGAAGACCTTGCGGTTGATATTTTTGAACCCGCGCTTCGGAATACGGCGGGACATAGGCATCTGGCCCCCTTCAAAGAGAGGTTTGTGTCCAGAACCAGAGCGGGACATCTGCCCCTTCTGACCACGGGCGGAGGTTTTTCCTTTACCGGAAGCGCGTCCACGGCCCACGCGTATTTTGCGGTGGGTGGAACCTTCTGCCGGTTTAAGTGTATGCAAATCCATTTTAAGTTCCTCTTGCTTTTATTTCCCGCGAGCGGCGAGAGCCTCTTCCCGTGTACGCAGGGAGTCGAGGGCGGCCATAGTCGCTTTGGTTACGTTCAATTTGTTGTTGCTACCTAGCGATTTCGCGAGCACGTCGCGCACACCGGCCAGCTCGAGCACCGCACGACAGGAACCGCCGGCGATCACACCAGTACCTTCAGACGCCGGACGCAGCAGAACCTGCGCGCCGCCAAATTCACCGATCACTTTGTGAGGAATGGTGGTGCCTTTCATGGTAACCGGTTTCATCGCGCGTTTGGCGGTTTCGCCCCCTTTGCGGATGGCATCGGCAACCTCGTTGGCTTTCCCAAGACCGCAACCGACCCGGCCTTTGCCATCGCCAACTACAACCAGTGCACCGAAGCTGAAACGACGGCCACCTTTAACCACTTTGGAGTTGCGGTTGATGTGAACCACGCGTTCTTCGAACTCGGGTTTCTTTTTTTCTTTTTTGTCGAATTTTTTGTTGAATTTTTCTCTCACGTCGGGCTCTCCTGATTTTAAAGTTTGAGGCCGGCTTCACGGGCGCTGTCAGCCAACGCACGCATACGCGAACCGAAGGTGAACCCGCCACGGTCGAAGACCACTTGGGTGACGTCTTTCGCCTTGGCGACCTCGGCCGCTTTGGTTCCCAGCTCTTTGGCCGTCTCGACGGTACATTTGCCGCCCATCGAAGAAACGGAGCAGAGTGTTTTCTGCGCCACGTCGTCGATGATCTGGACATAAATGTAGCGGTTGGAGACATATACAGCCATGCGCGGACGCTCGGCGGTTCCCTTTACTTTGTTCCGCAAACGAAGGTGTCTGCGCTTCCGATAATCTGTTTTGTTTTTGACCTTCATGATTACGCCACTGCCTTACCTTCTTTACGACGGATCTGCTCGCCTTTGTATTTAACGCCTTTTCCCTTGTAGGGCTCAGCCGGCGAGAACAGGCGAATGCGCGCGGCAACCTGTCCGACGAGGGCCTTGTCGTGCCCTGAGACTTTAACTTCTACTCCCGCCTTGTCGACCTCAACAGTGACGCCGACCGGGATTTCATACTTAATTTCATGCGAGAAACCGAGAGCCAACACGCAGGTGGTTCCCTGCATCTGCGCTTTATAACCAACCCCGCTGATCTCCAGCTGTTTCATGTAGCCTTCAGTGACGCCAATAACCATGTTGTTAATGACGCTGCGGATGGTTCCGTGCAGAGCGCGAGCCTTTTTGGTTTCGTCTTTACGTCCGACGATCACCTGATTGTCTTCCACGGCCACCGTGACGAGGGCGGGGATTTCCCAGGCGTTTTCGCCTTTGGATCCCTTGACCGTTACGGTCGACCCGGCAACCTTCACTTCCACTCCGGAAGGGATCGCGATGGGTGTTTTTCCTATTCTAGACATCGTTCGTTCCTCGTTTGAAATTACCAAATGTAGCAAAGCACTTCGCCGCCCACATGGGCCTTGCGAGCAGCCGAATCACAGAGAATCCCCGTAGAGGTGCTCAAGAGGGCAGTACCGATTCCGCCCAGCACACGCGGCACGTCGTCGGCACCGACATAATGACGGCGGCTAGGACGGCTAACACGGCGCAGGCCCTGAATAACCGGCTTCTGGTCTTCCATATATTTCAGGTAAAGAACCAGCGTCGGTTTTCCATCGATCTTCTCGGTGGTGTAGTCCTTGATGTAGCCCTCTTCTTTGAGGATGCGAGCAATTTCGCTTTTCATCTTGGAGTGCGGAATCTGAACCTTATCGTGCTCGGCCATGTTGGCGTTGCGGATGCGGGTCAGCATATCAGAAATGGGGTCGCTCAAAATCATTGTTGTTCACCTTTGCTTTTCTGTTCAAACGGCATCCCCATCAAAGTGAGCAGTTCAAGGGCTTCGGGGTCGGTCTTGGCGGTCGTGACAAAGGTTACATCCATGCCGTGAATTTTCTTCACGTGATCCGGATTGATTTCCGGGAAGATGATCTGCTCGGTCAAGCCGACGGAATAGTTTCCGCGACCGTCGAAAGAGGATGCGGGAATTCCACGGAAGTCGCGGATACGCGGGAACGCCACATTAATGAGCCTGTCAAGGAACTCATACATGCGGGCGCCGCGAAGTGTGACTTTACCTGAAAGGGCAACCCCTTCGCGCAGTTTGAAGTTTGAAACGCTCCGTTGGGCATTGATCATCATCGGACGCTGCCCAGTGATTTTCGCCAGATCAGCCAGCACCGCCGTGAGTGCGTCACGGTCGTACTGCATCCCTACGGATACGTTAATGGCAATCTTGGAGATCGCCGGGACCTGCATGGGGTTCGCGTAGCTGAACTTCTTCTGAAGTTCCGGAACCACCTTTTCACGATACTTGGTTTTCATTGTCGGGGTCATATTAACGCCCACTCCTCGTAAATGGTTTGGTGTTGTTTAGTTAGTCTGTCTTCTTCAAATTTGAAAGATGGATCGGGGCCTCTTTTTCAAAGACTCCACCCTGAGGGTTATCCTGTGTCTTCCGCATATGTTTCTTAACGAAATTCAAACCTTCCACCAGCGCGCGGCCGGTTTCGGGGATTACCTGGAGCACTTTGCCCGCTTTGCCATTGTCGTCGCCGGCAATGACCTTAACGGTGTCACCTTTTTTAATTTTCGATGCCATAAATCTATGTCCTCTCTTAAAGCACTTCCGGCGCAAGCGAAACAACCTTCATAAAGTTGCCGTCACGCAATTCACGGGCCACCGGGCCAAAGATACGGGTTCCGCGTGGGTTCAGGTTGACGTCAAGGATCACAGCGGCGTTGCTGTCGAACCGCAGTACGGAACCGTCTTTACGACGGATCGGTGCTTTGGTGCGCACGACAACGGCCTCTAGGACCTCGCCCGCTTTGACCATGCCGTTGGGCTGAGCCTCTTTGACGGTTACTTTGATAATCTCGCCGACCTTCGCATAGCTACGCTTGGTCTTGAGCACCCGGATGCACATGACGCTTCGCGCGCCTGTATTATCCGCCACATTCAATCTGCTCTGAACTTGAATCATTGTATTCCTGCCTTATTTCGAAAGAATTTCGACAAGCCGCCAGCGTTTCAGACGGCTGATCGGACGGGTTTCCATAATCCGAACAACATCCCCCACTTTGGCGTCGTTGTTTTCATCGTGCGCATGCACTTTTTTCTGCACGCGAATCTCTTTGCCCAGTAACGGATGCCGAACCCGGCGCTCAATCATTACGGCAATACTTTTATTGCTGGCCGCGCTACACACACGCCCTTCACGCAATTTGCGATTTCCTCTAGATTCCATGATTTACCCCTCGGCGTTTGCCGCCTGATTCATAATCGTTTTGATGCGGGCAATGGAGCGCCGCACGCCGCGAATCTGCAGCGGGTTTTCCAGTTGCCCGGACACCTGCTGAAGCCGAAGAGTAAACATCTCCTTTTTCGCATCAGCGAGTTGCTCCTGCAACTCCGCGGCCGTCATCTCTGTAAGTTCTTTTGTTTTCTTCATTTGAACACTCTCAATTTCAAAATCATTAACCGTGGCGGGTCACGAAACGAACCCGGATCGGCAACTTCATGGCGGCCAGACGCATGGCGACACGCGCCTGCGATTCGGTGACCCCGTCGAGTTCGAAGAGGATTCGTCCCGGACGAACGACAGCGACCCAGCCTTCCACTCCGCCTTTCCCTTTACCCATGCGAACCTCAAGCGGTTTCTTGGTATAGGGTTTGTCGGGGAAAATTCGGATCCAAAGTTTCCCTTTACGTTTCAGATTGCGGTTGATCGAAACACGACAGGCCTCAATCTGAATGTTTGTGATCCATGCGCGCTCCATCGCCTGCAGACCGTATTCACCGAACGCAATAGTGGTTCCGGCTTTGGCCATTCCGCGACGGGAGCCCTTCTGGACTTTCCGATATTTAACTCGTTTGGGCATTAAAGGCATTGGTCAATACTCCTCTTAAGCTTCCGCCTTTTCGTCCTTCTTACAAATCCATACTTTGATTCCGATTGCACCAGCCACTGTGCGGGCTGTTGCAACGCCGTAATCAATGTTGGCACGCAGGGTGTGCAGCGGAATTTTGCCTTCCTTATAGCTCTCCGTACGAGAGAGTTCGGCTCCGCCCAGACGGCCACCCGCCTGCACTTTGATTCCTTCCGCTCCAGTATCCATGGCCATCTGAATGGCGCGTTTCATGGCCCGGCGGAAAGAGACGCGGCGCTCGAGCTGCAAGGCGATGTTTTCAGCCACCAGCTTCGCGTCCAGATCAGGATTTTTCACCTCATCAATTTCAATATAAACTTCTTTTTTTGTCATCACAGCGAGCTGCTCACGCAGACGCTCAATGTCCTCGCCCTTGCGACCGATCACCAAACCGGGACGTGCCGTGCGGATAGTCACCCGAACACGGTTAGCGTAGCGTTCAATGAAAACATTGGAGAGCGCGGCGTCTTTCAGACGGTTCTGAACGGCTTCACGGATACGAATATCCTCCTGAAGCAGGTCTGCAAACTCTTTCTTTCCGGCAAACCAGCGCGAACGCCAATTTTTGTTTACCGAAATGCGAAGTCCGATAGGATTTACTTTCTGGCCCAAAACGATACCCCTTTTTATTTACGATCCGTTAAAACGACAGTGACATGTGATGTGCGCTTGCGGATGGCACTAGCCGATCCACGGGCACGGGGACGAAAACGTTTCAGTGTCGGTCCACCGTCAACATAAGCATCTTTCACAAAAAGCTGATCCGCGGAGACTCCCTCGTTCGCTTCGGCATTCGCCGCGGCGGACTTAAGCGTCTTGCCGATCTGAGCGGCAGATTTCTTCGCGTTAAACTCGGTGATGCGAAGGGCTTCCGCAACTGAAAGACCGCGAATCGCAGAGGCGACACCTCGGGCTTTCAACGCAGACATCCGCACATATTTTGTTGTAGCTGAAACTTCCATGTTTTCACTCTCTATCCGTTTAGCAACCCACCTTTTCGACGCAAAGGCGGTCACTATACGTCATTCTTTTTTCAAATCCAGTACTTCTGTTAAAAATGTTTATTTAAGCGTCTTATCTGTCGCAATACCGTGTGTGCGGAAGGCGCGAGTTGGCGAAAATTCGCCCATCCGGTGCCCCACCATGTTTTCGGTAACGAAAACCGATACAAACACCTTGCCGTTGTGCACCATGAAGTTATGCCCGACAAAATCAGGGGCAATCATGGACGCGCGAGCCCAGGTTTTGATCGGCTGTTTTCTTCCAGACGCTTCCATCTGCTCAACTTTTTTAAGCAGTTTTGCGTCAACGTAAGGACCTTTTTTAAGTGAACGTGCCATAACTTACTTCTTTCTCCGCTCGACGATGAATTGACTCGATGCTTTTTTCGGCTTGCGGGTGCGTTTGCCTTTGGCAAGCGTTCCCCACGGCGAGGTCGGATGTCCGCCCCCGGAGGTGCGGCCTTCCCCACCACCCATTGGATGGTCAACCGGGTTCATCGCCACACCGCGAACGGTCGGGCGAATTCCTAGCCAGCGTTTACGGCCGGCTTTACCACTGACAATATTTTCGTGATCAACATTACCGACCCGCCCGATTGTCGCGCAACACTTCGTGCGAATGCGACGAATTTCACCAGACGGCATTTTGATGTTCGCAAAATCTCCTTCGCGGGACATCAACTGAGCGCTGGTTCCAGCGGAACGGGCGATCTGCGCACCGCAACCGGCTTCCATCTCGATGTTATGGATCGTGGTTCCCAGCGGGATTTCGGACAGCGGCAACGCATTGCCAACGGAGGGCTCTACGCCGGGTCCGGACAGTAGAGTCGAGCCGACTTCCAGACCGACCGGAGCAACGATGTAACTCTTCGCGCCGTCAACATAGTGCAACAGCGCAATGCGCGCAGAGCGGTTCGGATCGTACTCGATCGCGGCCACTTTGGCGGGAATGCCAAACTTGTTTCGTTTAAAGTCGATCACGCGGTAACGTCGCTTGTGGCCTCCGCCTTTATGACGAGTGGTCAAACGACCCGAACTGTTGCGTCCACCCGTGCTTTTTTTCGGGCGAAGCAGCGAGCGCTCCGGTGTGCTTTTCGTGATGGTCTCGAACGCGGAGGTCACCATATGGCGGCGGCTTGGCGTTGTCGGTTTATATTTTTTCAGTGCCATGATTCAAACTCCTTACACAAAATCAATTTTGCTGCCTTCAGCAAGCGTCACGACCGCGCGTTTCCATGCGGCGGTGCGACCGAAGCTGGCTGTGCGTTCGCGTTTCTTTTTGCCCTGACGGTTCATCGTATTCACGGCAACCACCTTGACCTTAAAGAACTCCTCAACCGCCTGCTTGATTTCCAATTTGTTGGCAGCCGGATTCACGCGGAAGATGTACTTGTTCTCTTCTTCGGTCAGACGGGTGCCCTTTTCGGTCAGCAGGGCCTTATCGATTACCTGATATATATCTTTCATTGAAAATTCCTCTCCTAAGCCAGACGCTGTTCGAGTTTCTCCATCGCCGCTTTGGTGATGATGATCTGCGGATAGCGGACCACCTGATAGGTGTTCATGTTATCCACAACAACCACTTCCACATCCTGCAGGTTACGAACGGCCAGACAAATGTTGTCATTGAGCTCGCTGATCACCAGCAGCAGCTTGCCCTGCACCTCGAGGGTTTTCAGCAACGCGGTGATTTCCCGGGTTTTCGGAGCGTCCAGTTTCAGGTCGTCCAGAACCGTCACGCCGCCAGTTGCAGCGCGTTCGCCGAACGCACGGACAAAGGCCAGACGAGCCGCCTTGCGGGGAAGCTTCTTGCGGACTTTATGCGGATGCGGACCCCATGCAACCGCACCGCCGCGCCATACGGGCGACTGACGATAACCGGCGCGGGCGCGGCCCAGACCTTTTTGTTTCCAGGGTTTTGCACCTGTTCCGGCCACCGCACCTTTGCCCTGCGTATTCGCGGAGCCCTGATGCTGATGCGCCTGATAGTTAATAACCGACTGAAAGACAGCCTGTGAGCCTTTATCGCTCACCGCGAATGTATCGCTCAACGCGACCTCGCCCAGTGTCTTTCCCTTACAATCTTTAAGTGCCAACGTACTCATGTTCGTCCTCTCAAATTATTTCTTTTTGAGCGCTTCGCGCAACACAATGGTGCTGCCGTTGGCGCCGGGTACGGCACCCTTAAGCAAAATCAAATTTTCTTCAGCACGGACCTGAACCACTTTCAGGTTCTGGACGGTGATACCTGCATCCCCCATCTGTCCGGCCATCTTCTTGCCCTTGAAAACGCGGGCGGGAGTTTCGCACATTCCGATCGAACCAGCGCGGCGATGCATATGCGAACCATGGGAGGCACGTCCACCGGAAAAACCGTGACGCCGCACAACACCCTGGAAGCCTTTACCTTTCGTGACACCTACGACATCAACGAAATTCACCTCTTCGAAAACACCGGCGGTGAGAATGTCACCCGCTTTGGTTTCGTCATCCGCGCTGACGATCACTTCAGTCAGTTGGCGCATCGGAGCGACACCTGCTTTTTTGAAGTGGCCGAGAAGCGGTTTGGAAACGCGATGCTCTTTTTGCTCGCCGAAACCGAGCTGAACCGCTTCATAGCCATCGGTCTTAGTCGTTTTGCGCTGCACTACACTGCACGGTCCAGCTTCAATCACCGTCACCGGCACTCGACGACCCTCATCATCAAAGATCTGGGTCATTCCTAATTTTTTTCCAATCAAACTTTTCATGATTCCACTCAGATTTTAATGGTGATGTCCACACCCGCCGGCAGATTCAGCTTTTTGAGCTCATCCACAGTCTTAATGGTCGGGTCAATAATATCCAACAGACGCTTATGCGTGCGGATTTCAAACTGTTCCATCGATTTCTTATTAACAAACGGGGAGCGGTTGACCGTAAACCGTTCGATGCGGGTCGGCATCGGAATGGGTCCGGCAACACGGGCACCCGTGCGTTTGGCGGCTTCGACAATATCTTTCGACGAAGCGTCCAAGACGCGGTGGTCAAAAGATTTCAGACGTATACGTATGCGTTGATTATTCATAAATCTCTCTAGTAGCGGTTTAAAATAGTCTCCTGCATTGAATCAGGGACCGCTTCAAAACTCTGCGGCTCCATCGTGTAACTGGCCCGTCCTTTGGTCAGAGAGCGCAGCGAAGTGGCGTAACCGAACATTTCGGCCAACGGCACATCCACATGCACGATCTGCACCGCATCGCGGGCCTCGATCTCACGGATCCGTCCGCGGCGACCGTTCAAATCGTTCATCACATCGCCCAGATGCTCCTCCGGCGCGATAATTTCCAGTTTCATGATCGGCTCAAGCAACGTCGGGGTCGAATTGCCAACCGCATCGCGCAGCGCCATCACGGCGGCCGTGCGGAATGCCATTTCGGACGAATCGACCGGATGCGCTTCTCCACCGGTTACCTTCACATCCACATCCACCAGCGGGTAGTTGCCCAGCACGCCGGTCATCAGCGCGTCGGAAAGCCCCTGCTTGATCGGCAGGTGAAATTCTGCCGGGATCACTTCTTTGGGAATACTCAAATTAACTAGATTGCCCTCGCCTCGCGGACGTGGAGAAACCTCAACAACCAGTTTTGCAAAATGACCGCGGCCACCGATTTCACGCTCAAAGGTATAGGTGCCGATTCCGGCCTGCTGTGCGGTTTCGCGGTAAGCCACCACCGGCTTGCCGGCATTCGCCTGCACCTTAAACTCACGCAGGATGCGATCCTTAATAATTTCAAGATGTAGCTCACCCATTCCGTTGATGATAGTCTGGCCGGTGTCTTCGTTCATCGTCACGCGGAAGGTGGGATCCTCTTCGGTCATCGACTGAAGCGCGGCGGTCAGCGAATCGCGGTCGGCCTGGGTTTTCGGTTCAATCGCCATGGCGATGACCGGTTCAGGAAATTCAATTCTCTCTAGCACGATGGGAGAATTTTCGGCGCAAAGAGTATCGCCGGTAGTAAACTGTTTCAGCCCAGAGATTGCGCCGATCTCGCCGGAGTAAAGGATTTCGACATCCTCACGGCTATTGGCGTGCAAACGGAGAATCCGTGAAATTTTTTCACGTTTGCGAGTGCGCGGGTTAAATACATTCTGGCGTTTTTCAAGTTTGCCGGAATAAATACGCACAAACACCAGTTTTCCGACAAACGGATCAGTAGCCATTTTGAAAGCCAACGCGCTAAGCGGCTCAAAGTCGCCGGCTTCACGGGTTTCTACAGCCTCGGTCTTCGGGTGGATTCCCGTCACCGCCGGCACATCGACCGGAGAAGGTAGGTAATCGACCACGGCGTCGAGCAACGGCTGAACGCCTTTATTCTTGAGCGAAGAACCGCAGAGAACCGGAACCATTGCGCCGGCAATGGTTGCACGGCGAATGCCAGCAACCAGCAGTTCGGCAGAAACATCCGAGCTTTCCATGTAGGCTTCAAGAAGCGCTTCATCCACCTCGGCGGCTTTTTCGACCAACTCGGCACGGTACTTTTCAGCATCCGCGGCCAACTCTTCGGGAATGGCTATTTCTTCCACATCGCTTCCGAGGGTTTCCTCTTTAAAGCGGAAGGCTTTCATCAAAATCAGGTCGATCACGCCTTCGAAGGTTTCAGAAGCGCCGATTGGAAGCTGAACGGGAACGGCGGGTGCGGCCAGCTTTTCACGGAGCTGATGAACCACCGCATTAAAATCAGCGCCCATGCGGTCCATCTTGTTGACGAACGCGAGGCAAGGAACATTGTACTTTTTCGCCTGACGCCAAACGGTCTCAGACTGAGGTTGCACGCCCCCTACTCCGCAGAAAACCCCTACGGCGCCGTCGAGCACACGAAGAGATCGTTCAACCTCCACGGTAAAGTCCACGTGGCCGGGAGTGTCAATGATGTTGATTTGCTGTTCGCGCCAGAAGCAGGTGGTCGCCGCGCTGGTGATGGTAATCCCGCGCTCCTGTTCCTGTTCCATCCAATCCATCACCGCGGTACCTTCATGCACCTCGCCGATTTTATAGACGCGCCCTGTGTAATAGAGAATGCGCTCAGTCGTCGTGGTTTTCCCCGCGTCGATATGAGCGATAATGCCGATGTTGCGGATCGTAGACAGACTACGACCGCGCGATGCATCTTCCCGTGGGGAAGGCACAACACCTTTCGCATTTTTTCCGTCTTTTTTCACAACAGTCGTCATTTCTAATCTCAAAGAACAAGGGTTGGGACCAGCAGTCCCGAATTACCAGCGGTAATGAGCGAACGCCTTGTTCGCCTGAGCCATTTTGTGCGTATCGTCCCGCTTTTTAACTGCAGAACCCTGATTGTTATATGCATCAAGCAACTCAATCGCCAACGCGCGGCGCATGGGAACTCCGCGGCGGGTTTTAGAATACTGAATCAGCCAGCGGCAGGCCAGTGCGGTCTGACGTTTCGGGCCCACTTCAATCGGAACCTGATAAGTCGCACCACCGACACGCTTGGATTTCACTTCCAACTTCGGTTTGATGCTTTCGATCGCACGGGAGAAAACCGTCAACGGATTTTCGTCCGGCAGTTTGCTCTGAATGTCTTCGAGTGCCCCATACACGATAGAAGCGGCGGTCGCTTTTTTGCCTTTGCCCATAATGGCATTGATCATATAAGCGATCAGCTCGCTGTTATAGCGGGGATCGGGAGTTACGGTACGTTTTACTGCTGCGCGTCTTCTAGCCATGATTCAAAAACTTTCCTTAAGCCTTCGGTTTCTTAGCGCCGTATTTCGAGCGCCCCTGTCTGCGTCCGTCCACACCGAGACAGTCCAGCGCACCACGAATAATGTGGTAGCGAACACCCGGCAAGTCCTTTACACGTCCACCGCGAACCAGCACCATGCTGTGTTCCTGTAAATTATGTCCCTCACCCGGGATGTAGGCATTGATTTCGCGACCATTGGTCAGACGGACACGCGCCACTTTCCGCAACGCGGAGTTCGGCTTCTTCGGAGTCATCGTCTTTACCAAAAGACAAACACCGCGGCGCTGCGGACATGCTGTCAACGCGGGACATTTCTTCTTCTTCTTAATCGGTGTACGTGGTTTTCTAACCAACTGATTCACTGTAGGCATAAAATATTCCTTCCACTCAAAAACAAGCGGCAGATAGTATGTCTCCCCTGCCCGTCCCGCAAGCATTTCATTCATTTTTTTATCATTTTTTTATTTCGTCCCACTGAATGCTGTTCCGATCAAGCCTGTATTGAAAAAACTCAACTCTGCCCGAACCAAGAAATCCGGATTTTCAATCGTTGGAGAAAAGCGGACCAGAAACTTCCAAGGGTTGGAAGCCTATTGCAATAGGCACGTACAAATTCTTCCACTGTTTGGGAAAACAGCCGCCCGTCGCGACTCGGACATCACCCCAGTGCCACCTCATTAAATTTTCAAAGATTAAATGATGAAATAACAGGACTGACACTGCTCTCACTGCCCTCCAACACTTGCTCCACTTGCCCTGTAACCGTTCCGTTCGTACTCTAGATCGCAGCCCGGCTCCAACTACCGTTCCCAGCTTATCAATGTCAGCAAAAGGGTTTTGAAGCGTTATGAGCGTACAACCACACAAGCAGGACAATACCGCAAACAAAACCATTATCATCGTCAGATATATTTTTTCACAATGCTTCCAAGTTTTAGGGGTGATTCAAAAATTAAAAAACGGAGCAGTCCGTCCAATTCGTCATTGTGTTTTTCATCATCCATATAACACCTTTTTTGAAAAAAAAGTATGCCAAAAATTCCAACCATTGGGAAAGCCAGGCCAAAAAAATCCACGGATTGGAAAAACAGGTAACTGTCGCGACTCACAACTTTCAAGGGTTGGAAAATCTGCAGAAAGGACGGGGCAAAAAAAAGCGCCCTGATTTCTCAGGACGCTCTTTCGCAACCGCTGTGGCGGTTTAGAGTTGGATGTTCGGAAGCGGAGCATCCTCTTTGGCGGCCAACAGGTCGCCTCCCAAAGCATCCTCTATACTGATCTCTTCGCCCAATTTGACCGGACGAATGTTTTTGTACATCGGGAATCCACTTCCCGCCGGGATGAGATGACCCATAATCACGTTTTCTTTGAACCCGCGAAGCTGATCGATCCGTCCGAGCGTTGCGGCCTGCGTGAGAACACGGGTGGTGTCCTGGAAGGAGGCTGCGGAAATAAAGCTTTCGGTGGCCAGAGCCGCTTTGGTGATCCCCAACAGAACCGGAGAGGCTTCCGCCGGACGGCGTCCCTCTTCCATGGCGTGCTGGTTGGTTTCCTGGAACTTCTGCTTTTCGACCTGTTCACCCCAGAGGAATTCGGTATCGCCCGGCTCGGTGATTTTGACCTTACGAAGCATCTGACGGACAATCACTTCGATGTGCTTGTCGTTAATTTCCACACCCTGGAGGCGGTAGACCGCCTGCACCTCATTGACGAGATATTCCTGAAGCTCCTGCGGTCCACAGACTTCGAGTAGTTCCTGTGGGACCACGGGACCTTCTGTGAGCTGCTGACCCTTTTGGACCATGTCGCCGCCGTAGACGATGACGTGTTTACTCATCGGGATGAGGTGTTCCTCTTCCGTTCCGGTCGCCAAGTCGCGAATGATGAGCTGGCGCTTCCCTTTGGCGATTCCGCCAAGTTCAACAATCCCGTCAATTTTGGCGATTTCCGCAGCTTCTTTCGGGCGGCGGGCTTCAACGAGCTCGGCCACACGCGGCAGACCCCCGGTAATGTCTTTTGTACGGGACTGTTTGCGAGGCGTTTTGGCCAAGGTGGCACCGGCGGCGATTTTCTCTTTTTTCTGCACCATCACATGCGCGCCGGCCGGGATGGAGTAGTAAGCGAGGGCTTTGCTGCTCTTGTCGGTGACGACGATCTGCGGGTGAAGGTCTTCTTTGTGTTCAAGCACAACCAGACCTTCAATACCGGTGGTTTCGTCTTTAGCTTTCTCGCAGGTGACGCCTACGATAAAGTCGTGGAAGTCGATAGAACCATCCTGCTCGGACAGAATCGGAACACTGTAGGGATCCCATGTGACAAAGGTTTCGCCCTTTTTGACAGAACCGCCGTCATCGACGCTGATCTCGGCGCCGATCACGGTGGAGTAGCGTTCGAGTTCGCGACCCTCTTTGTCGTAGGTGACCACATATCCGTTTTTGTTGAGGATGATGTTGTTGCCCGATTCCGTTTTAACGGTGCGAATGTTTTCATAACGAACGATACAGCTTTCCTTGGCAGAGATCTTCGGCTGTTTAAAGACAGAACTGGCTGTACCCCCGATATGGAAAGTACGCATGGTCAACTGTGTTCCCGGCTCACCAATGGACTGCGCGGCGATGATACCGACCGGTTCACCCAGACGGGCTTCCACGCCGGAGGCGAGGTTACGGCCGTAGCATTTGGCGCAGACACCGCGGCGCGATTCACAGGTGAGTACACTGCGGATGCGAACGGTTTCGATACTGACGAGTTCGATTTTCTTGGCCGCGTATTCGTCGATAATCTCGTTGGCGGCAACAATAATCTCGTTGGCATTGTATGGATCGCAGATATCGTCGCAGGCGGTACGGCCAATGATACGCGCGGCGAGGGAGACGAGTTCGTCGTCGCCATCGGTGATGGCGCTGACTTCAATGCCGTTGAGGGTGTGACAGTCCTCTTCCATAATGATGATGTCGTGAGCAACATCGACCAGCTTACGGGTGAGGTAACCGGAGTCCGCGGTTTTAAGCGCGGTATCGGCCAGACCTTTACGGGCACCATGAGTCGAAATGAAATATTCGAGAACGGAGAGACCTTCGCGGAAGTTCGCGATAATCGGGCGTTCAATAATCTCACCAGACGGCTTGGCCATCAGACCCCGCATACCGGCCAGCTGACGAATCTGCTGACGCGATCCACGGGCACCGGAGTCCACCATGATGAACACGGGGTTGAGATCGCCTTTGGATTTAGCGTTGACGGGATCGTCGTTGCGTTCCAGCGAACTGAAGAGCTTGTTGGTCAGCTTGTCATTGGCATCGGTCCATTGGTCAATGATCATGTTGTAACGCTCACCGTCGGTGATCAGACCTTTTTTGTATTTTTCTTCAACGACACGGATTTCCTTGCGGGCCTTGGCGATCAGCTCCTTTTTCTCCGGCGGAATGATCATGTCTGACAGACCGATCGAGATGCCGGCAGAGGTCGCGTTGGCAAAACCGAGGTCTTTGAGACGGTCGAGAACCAGTACGGTTTCATCGTGCCCTGCTTTTTCATAGCAGTGCTCAATCAGACCCCCGAGAACCTTTTTGGTTACACGGTCGTTGAAGAAGCCGAGACCTTCCGGCCAAACTTCATTAAAGAAGACACGGCCAACGGTGGTGACGATGGCGGACTTGTCCTGATCGCCGAATTTGGTTTCCACCTGATAGTCAGGATTGCGGTAGCGAATGCGGTCATGCGTGCGCAATGCCCCTTCATCGAATGCGGTGTGCACTTCATTGATGTCGGCGAGAAGCGGCAGGTGCTCCTGCTTTTCCTCAGCCCCTGCTTTGCGCAAGGCCAGCAAATGTCCCTGCGAGAAAGAGGTCATAAAGTAGATTCCCAGCGCGATGTCTTGCGTCGGTGTGGTGATCGGCTTTCCGCTCGACGGAGAGAACACGTTGTTCGGAGCCAGCATCAAACATTTCGACTCAACCTGCGCTTCCACAGAAAGCGGCACGTGAACAGCCATCTGGTCGCCGTCGAAGTCAGCATTATAGGCGGTACAGACCAGCGGATGAAGCTGGATCGCATTTCCTTCGATCAACTTCGGCTCAAAGGACTGAATGGATAGGCGGTGAAGCGTCGGCGCACGGTTGAGCATGACGGTGTGACCCTGGGTCACTTCGTCGAGGATATCCCACACGACTTCTTCTTCGCGCTCAATCATCTTTTTGGCGCTGCGCACAGTATGCACAATGCCACGCTCTTTGAGCTTACGGATGATGAACGGCTCGAACAGTACGAGCGCCATTTTCTTCGGCAGTCCGCACTGATTAAGCTTAAGATTCGGCCCGACCACAATTACGGAACGACCGGAATAGTCGACACGTTTACCGAGCAAGTTCTGACGGAAACGACCCTGTTTCCCTTTGAGCATATCGCTGAGGGATTTGAGCGGACGGTTACCGGGGCCGCTGACAGCGCGGCCATGACGACCGTTGTCGAACAACGCATCGACCGACTGCTGCAGCATCCGTTTTTCGTTGCGGATGATGACTTCCGGCGTTTTCAGCGCCAACAGGGTTTTCAAACGGTTGTTGCGGTTGATGACACGACGGTAGAGGTCGTTCAAGTCAGAGGTGGCGAAACGACCGCCTTCGAGCGGAACGAGCGGGCGCAGATCCGGCGGAATGACCGGCAGCACTTCGAAGGTCATCCATTCGGGACGGGAGTGACTTTTAACCAACCCTTCGATGACTTTCATCTGCTGAACCAGCTTTTTGCGGGTCATTTTACTGCGGGTGGCACCCAACGCGTCTTCGAGTTCACCCAGACGGACCGGCAGGTCAATTTGTTTGAGCAGTTCGCGAACCCCTTCCGCACCGATGCGGGCATCGAAGCTGCCGACACCATAGTTGTCGAGGGCTTCGCGGAATTCGAGCTCAGAGAGAAGCTGCTTCATTTTGAGCGGGGTCTCGCCGGGATCAACCACAACGTAGTCGTCGTAATAGATAATGTGCTCGAGGTTGCGCATAGTCATGTCCAGCAGGAGACTCATGCGGCTGGGCGTGGCTTTGAAGAACCAGATGTGGGAAACCGGAACGGCCAGCTCAATGTGAGCCATACGTTCGCGACGGACGCGTGAAAGGGTTACTTCCACTCCACAGCGGTCACAGATGACCCCTTTGTGCTTGATCCGCTTGTATTTTCCACACGAACATTCCCAGTCCTTGGACGGACCAAAGATGCGTTCGCAGAACAGTCCGCCCTTTTCAGGCTTGAAGGTTCTGTAGTTAATGGTTTCAGGGTTTTTAACTTCCCCGAAACTCCATGAGCGAATGTCTTCCGGCGAGGCCAGCTTGATGCTTGCCACATCAGTAACCTTTTCTTCTCCACCGCCGAGTATGTCTGCTGCGTTGCGTGTATCCACGATGATTCTCCTGTCAAAAATTAAAGATGTCCCGGGAAGACGGCGTCTTCTTCGTCCGGTGACTTGACTTCGAAGTTCAAGCCGAGGCCCTGCAACTCTTTGATGAGCACGTTGAAGGATTCAGGACGACCAGCGTCCAGCACGTTTTGACCCTTCACAATGGATTCATAAATCCGCGTGCGTCCGGCAAGGTCGTCACTCTTCACGGTGAGCACCTCCTGCAGGGCATACGCTGCTCCGTACGCTTCAAGCGCCCAGACCTCCATTTCCCCGAAGCGCTGTCCACCGTACTGGGCTTTACCACCCAACGGCTGCTGAGTAACCAGCGAGTACGGACCCACGGCGCGGGCATGGATTTTTTCGGTCACCAAATGGTGAAGCTTGAGCATGTAAATGGTTCCGACCACCACGCGCTGTTCAAAGGGCTCGCCGGTGCGCCCGTCGTAGAGCTCCGTCTTCCCGTCGGTTGAAAGCCCAGCATCACCCATCATCTGGCGAATTTCCGCTTCGGAAATACCGTCGAAAATAGGAGTCGCAGCGTGAATGCCAAGGTGCTTACAGGCCCATCCAAGATGGGTCTCGAGCACCTGTCCCACGTTCATACGAGACGGCACACCCAGCGGGTTGAGTACAATTTCCACCGGAGTTCCATCGGGGAGGAACGGCATATCTTCTTGAGGAAGAATACGCGAAATGACCCCTTTGTTACCGTGGCGTCCGGCCATTTTGTCACCGACCGAGAGCTTCTTCTTGCAGGCGACGTAAACTTTCACCTGTTTGATAATGCCTTCGTCGAGTTCCTCACCGCTGCCAGCGCGATCCATCGAGCGCTCTTTGTCGGCTTTGGCTTCGGAAAACTTATTACGGAAGTTATCGATGATGCTCATGATCTTGATCCGAATCGGACTCGGATCAATTTCGATGTGCTGATAGTTTGCGGCCAGCTTGCGCAGAAGCGTTTTGGTGATTTTACGGTTGGCGGGGATAACGACATCACCCGTTTCCATATTCGTCACATCCAGCGGGATTTTTTCTCCGAGCAGGATGTTGCTCAAGGCTTCGGTCAAGTCTTCGGTCAGCTCGTTCATGGAGCTTTTGTAGCGATCCTCAATCTCTTTCTGGCGCTTCTTGACGTCGGCATCGACCTTTTTCTTGGGCGTTGCGGTCTCTTTGGCATGCTTATTTTTGGAGGAGACTTTAACGTCCATCACAATGCCGCGGCATCCGCTGGTTGCCCGGAGCGAGGTATCACGCACGTCGGCGGCTTTTTCGCCGAAAATCGCACGGAGCAGACGCTCCTCAGGAGCGAGTTCGGTTTCGACTTTCGGGGTAATCTTACCAACGAGGATATCGCCGGGCTTGATTTCCGCACCAATTTCAATGATCCCTTCGTGGTTGAGGTTCTTGAGCGCCTCTTCGCCGACGTTGGGAATATCGCGGGTGATTTCTTCCGGGCCGAGTTTGGTATCACGAGCGCCGCACTCGAACACATCCACGTGAATGGAGGTGTAGATGTCCTCTTTGACCAACTTTTCGCTGATCAAAATGGCATCCTCAAAGTTGTATCCACACCAAGGCATGAAGGCAACTGTCACATTGCGACCAAGGGAGAGTTCCCCCTGGTCCGTGGCCGGACCGTCAGCCAGAACCTGGCCGGTGGAAATTTTCTGGCCTTTTTCGACAATTGGCTTCTGGTTCAGGCAGGTTCCCGCGTTGGAACGCATGAACTTGCGCAGGAAGTATTCCCGGAAATCTTCTTTCGGCGTTTTCTTCGTCGGCACTTCACCGTCTTTAGAAACGATGATTTTCTCAGCCGAAACATACGCGATTTTCCCGGCGATTTCTGAAATCACCAATGCACGCGAGTCGCGGGCGAGTCGCTCTTCAATACCGGTTCCGACAAACGGACGCTCAGAGACCATCAGCGGAACAGCCTGGCGCTGCATGTTTGAACCCATGAGTGCGCGGTTGGCATCGTCATGCTCAAGGAACGGAATCAGCCCGGCGGCAATACTCACCACCTGTTTGGGCGAGACGTCCATCAAATTGACTTCCAGCGGCTCGACTTCAATAAAGTCTCCGCGGGCACGAACCATCACGCGATCGTTCTGGAAAGTCCCGTCATCATTGAGCGGGGCGTTCGCCTGAGCGATCACAAAGGTTTCCTCTTTGTCGGCGGTCAGCCACTCGACGTTTTTGCTGACTTTACCTTTCAGAACTTTGCGGTACGGCGTAACGATGAACCCATATTCATTAATGCGGGCAAATGTACTCAGCGAAGAGATCAGACCGATGTTCGGACCCTCAGGGGTTTCAATCGGGCAGATGCGTCCGTAATGCGAGCTGTGAACGTCTCGTACTTCGAAACCGGCGCGGTCGCGGTTCAGTCCGCCCGGGCCAAGCGCCGAAAGACGGCGTTTGTGAGTCAGCTCGGAAAGCGGATTGGTCTGGTCCATGAACTGGCTGAGCTGTGAACGGCCGAAGAAGTCCTTGATGACAGCGGACAGCGCCTTCGGGTTGATCAGCTTCTGCGAGGTCAGACGATCGACGGTTGTGTCGAAGATCGTCATGCGCTCTTTAACCAGACGCTGGATGCGCGCCAGACCGACACGACACTGCCCTTCGAGCAGCTCCCCGACGGTGCGGATGCGGCGGCTTCCCAAATGGTCAATATCATCCAACATGCCGTTACCCTGACGGATATCGATCAGATGACGAATCGCTTCCACGACATCCTCTTTATCGAGCGTCAGTGCGTTGGATTTCGTGTTGAGCTTCTGTTGCACTTTGTAGCGGCCGACGCGGCTGAGACTGAAACGGGTTTCGTCGAAGAAGAGTCGCTTGAGCATCTGGCGGGCCGAGGCGGTGGTCGGAGGATCGCCGGGGCGCAATTTCTGATAGAGATCTTTGAGCGCTTCGTCCACGGTGCGGGTGGTATCTTTCTGAATGGTTTTCAGGAAGAGACCTTCGTCCCATGAAACGTTGACGACTTCAACGGACTTGTAGCCGGCGAGCTTCATCCGCTCGATCATGTCGAGCGTCAGCGCATCATACTTGCGTCCGATGACGGACTGCGAGTCGCTGTCGATGGCATCGTCTTTAAGCACGAGATCGGTCAATTCGGATTCATCGCTAATCCGTTTTTTCAGCGAGAACTTCTCTACGTTGTAGTAGAGGTCCAGAATTTCCTCGTCGGTTCCGTATCCGAGCGCGCGCAGGAAGGTGGAGGCCAGGAATTTTCTGCGACGGCGTTTACGGTCGAGGTAAACATAGAGTAGTTCGGAGGTATCGAACTGGGTTTCCACCCAAGATCCATGATCCGGGATGATGCGGAAAGAGTACAGGAGCGATCCGTTCGCATGGGTGCTGCGTTCGAAGCAGATTCCCGGGGAACGGTGCAACTGAGAGACAATGACGCGTTCGGCGCCGTTGATCACAAAACTACCGCGCTCGGTCATCAGCGGAATTTCACCCATAAAGAGAGTGTCCTCGCGGATGTCCTCGTTTTCACGCAGCCGGAAGGTGACATAAAGCGGAGCTGAGTAGGTCTCGCCTTCTTTCACACACTCAACGTACGACAGGCTCGGCTCCTTGATTTCGTAACTTACAAAATCAAGCGCGATTTGACCGTCATAACTCTCAACGGGGAACGCCTCACTGAGAACCGCCTGCAAGCCGATTTTCTTACGACGTGATGGGGCGACCCCCTGCTGGAGGAAGTCCACATAGGAGTTTGTTTGAAGCTCAATCAGATCCGGAGCTTCGATTACATCAGTCAGTTTTCCAAAGTTTTTTCTTTCGGCCATTCCACCACCCCTAGGCTGTATATTGGGACGCATCGTGCCGGTAAACACTTTAAAAGTGAAGGCTCCGGACACACGAATATTACACGCGAAAGCTCCGGCGGAAAAAATCCCGCCGGAACCCATCACAAAAACCCGTCGTTACTTAATTTCGACGGTAGCGCCCACGCCTTCGAGCTTGGTTTTGATCTCTTCGGCTTCCTCTTTGGATACGCCTTCTTTGACCGCAGTCGGAGCACTGTCGACCAGCCCTTTTGCTTCTTTCAAGCCAAGGCTCGTGATCGTACGCAGCTCTTTGATGACCTGGATTTTCTGGGAACCCGGCACAGTCAGCGTGACGGTGAACTCAGTCTGCTCAACAGCAGCTTCTTCGCCACCGCCAGCCGCGCCAGCAGCAGCCACAGCAACCGGAGCCGCAGCGGAAACGCCAAGACGCGTTTCGAGCGCTTTAACCAGTTTGGAAAGTTCCAGAACCGAAATTCCTTCGATCCAGTCTACGAATTCAGCCATTTTGCCTTCGAGCTGTACTTCTTCTTTTACTTCTTCAGCCATTTTTCTTCCTCCTACGATGAATAGTATTCAACAATTAAAATTAAGCGCCTTTACGCCGCCTGTTCCTTTTTCTCGCGTACGGCGTTGAGCACATACAACAAACTGCAGACTTTCTGGTTCATGACGCCAACCACCTGTGTCATCGGTGCAGCCAGTGTACCCACCAGTATCGCCTGAAGTTCTTTTTTGCCCGGCAGTTTTGCCAAAGCGATAACATCCTCGGCCGAAAGAACCGCACCCTCGAGCACACCGCCCTTGAGTACCGGTCTTTCCGTTCCCGTGGAAAATTTCTTCAAAATTTTAGCCACTTCAACCACATCGCCTTGACCGAAGACCACTGCGGTCGGACCGACCATCGGGCCCAGATCCTCACAAAGACGTTTCAGCATGCGGTTTTTAACCACTTTCACCTGAGCATCCGCACTGCGGAGCTGTTTTTTAAACTCCGTGGTTTCCGGCATGCTCATGCCGGTGTAATCGGCCAAAATCATATAAAGCGCACCGGAGACGTCCTCCTGCACTTCATTGAACATCGCCTGTTTTTCAGGCCGTAAATTTTTATTTTCTGTGCTCATGAGCGGTAGTTCCTCAACAGTTAAGCTTCTACAGTTTCTTTCGCGTCCACGTGGAGCCCTGGGCCCATCGTACTCGCAATGGTGACACGCTTGATGTAAATCCCCTTAACCGCATCCGGCTTGGCAGCCACGATGGCATCGTAGGCGGCGCGGAAGTTCTCGACTAGGGCCTCCACCGTAAACGAGCGGCGCCCAAACGGGAGGATCAGGTTGGCGTTACGGTCCATACGAAACTCAACACGACCCGCTTTAAACTGCGTCACTGCGGAGGCAGTATCATCGGTAACCGTGCCGGTTTTCGGGTTCGGCATCAGGCCGCGCGGTCCAAGGATACGGGCAACTTTACGAACTTCCTTCATTGCATCCGGAGTGGCGACCACCACATCAAAGTCCATCCATCCACCGGTTACTTTGGCAAGCAGGTCTTCAAACCCGACTTCAGCTGCGCCTGCACCGCGAGCGGCTTCGGCAGCGTCGCCTGTGGCGAATACGATCACGCGGACATCTTTACCGGTTCCGTGCGGAAGCGAGACGGTCGAGCGGACGGCCTGATCGGATTTCGTCGGATCCAGACCCAGACGGAAAGCCATCTCAAAGGTTTCGTCGAACGAAGCGGTCGGGTTGTCTTTCAAAAATTGGATTGCTTCCTCAACCGAATAAACTTTCTCGGCGGAAACTTTCTCCTTAGCTGCTGTATATTTTTTTCCGTGTGCCATGACTATTCAACCTCAATTCCCATGCTGCGTGCTGTTCCGGCAATAATCCGGCAGGCCGCATCCATGTCGCTGGCGGTCAGATCCGCCTCTTTAATTTTCGCAATTTCTTCAACCTGAGCGCGGGTCACTTTGCCGACCTTGTCGCGGTTCGGAACGCCGGATCCTTTGGCAATCGCCGCAGCTTTTTTCAGCAACGCGGAGGCCGGTGGACTCTTGGTCACATAGCTGAATGAGCGATCCTGATAAACGGTAATCACGACCGGGATGATCATTCCCGCTTCATGCTGCGTAGCGGCATTAAACGCCTTGCAGAATTCCATAATATTCACACCGTGCTGACCCAACGCAGGTCCCACCGGCGGTGCCGGATTGGCCTTGCCGGCCGGAATCTGCAATTTGATCAAACCCATTTCTTTTTTAGCCATAAGAAAACTCCGCTTTAGGACGCTTTATCCGCCTGCCAATATTCAAGTTCCACCGGAGCTGACCGTCCAAAGATCGACACGGAAACTTTCAGTTTACCGCGGGTCGGATCCACTTCTTCGATCACTCCATTAAAGTTTAGGAAAGGCCCGTCCGTAATCCGAATGGTTTCACCCGGCTCGAACTGAATTTTCGGCGTAACCTTTTCCTTTTTCTCTTCCACCTGGTTCAGAATGCTGTCCACCTCGTCGTCACGCAGCGGCACAGGGGCTACGCCTCCAATAAAACCGATCACGCTCGGGGTTTCCTGAATAAACGACCAGGTTTCCGCAATTAAATTTTTCTCTTCACCATACAACGCAACATTCGCCAGCACATAGCCCGGAAAGAATTTGCGCTTCACGGTCTTCTTGACGCCCTGCTTCACTTCCGAGACATTCTCGGTCGGAATCAGGATCTCGCCAATGAGTTCCTCCATCTCCTCCTGCTGCACCCGGCTGGCAATATTGCTCTGCACTTTTTGTTCGTGCCCGGAGAGCGTATGTAAAACAAACCACTGTTTTTTCATGTTTGGTTCTCTCTCTGCTGCTTAGCGCAGAACCGCTCTCAGGGTGCTCATCAGCACCGTATCGCTCAGCCCGACAAAAACACTCAAAATAATTACCGAAACAACAACGACCATCGTTGAACCCAACAGCTCCCGCCGAGTCGGCCAAGTGCACTTCTTCAGCTCCGCTTTCACTTCGCTCAAAAACGTCTTCAACGCACCGATCAGTTCAATAATCTTTTTCATGTCAATTTTTCCGAATAAACTGGCAGGCCAGAAGGGAGTCGAACCCCTAACCCCCGGTTTTGGAGACCGGTGCTCTGCCAATTGAGCTACTGGCCTACAACTCTTTAAATTATTTGGTTTCTCTGTGTACTGTGTGGGCTCGATCGTGAGGACAAAATTTCTTCCGTTCAAGCCGACCCGTCGTGAGCTTCTTGTTTTTCGTCGTGGTGTAGTTGCGACGCTTACACTCTGTGCAGGCCAATGTGATAATATCTCTCGCCATGGTCTTGCCCTCTTTACTCGCTGTTGTTCAATGAAGTGATACACCTGCAGAGCAAATGCACCACCTCACCCATATTCAGCCTGCCCGATTACTTAATAATTTCAACCACGCGGCCAGCACCCACGGTGCGTCCACCTTCACGAATCGCGAAGCGCATGTGCTGCTCCATCGCGATCGGAACGATCAGCTCAACATTCATGGAGACATTGTCACCCGGCATCACCATTTCCACACCTTCGGGAAGAGTAATATCACCGGTCACATCCGTTGTACGGAAGTAGAACTGCGGGCGGTAGCCTTTGAAGAACGGAGTATGACGTCCGCCTTCTTCTTTGTTCAGGATGTAAACCTCACCAACGAAAGTAGTGTGCGGGTTGATGGAACCGGGCTTCGCCAGAACCTGACCACGCTCAACTTCTTCTTTCTTGGTACCACGCAGTAGGCAGCCGACATTGTCACCCGCCATACCCTCATCGAGGATCTTGCGGAACATTTCAACACCCGTGCAGGTGGTTTTAACCGTGTCTTTCAGACCCACGATGGCCACTTCGTCACCGGTGTGAACCATACCGCGTTCGATACGGCCGGTTACCACAGTACCGCGACCTTCGATGGAGAACACGTCCTCGATCGGGAGCAGGAAGGCCTGGTCGGTAATACGTTCCGGTTCCTGAATGTAGGTGTCGAGAGCGTCCATCAGTTCCTGAATGCAGTCCGCTTCCGGGCCGGTCGGGTTTGCGATGGCCGGCAGAGCCGCACCACGGATCACCGGAATGTCATCGCCCGGGAATTCGTATTTGGAAAGCAGTTCGCGAACTTCAAGTTCCACGAGGTCGAGAAGTTCTTCATCGTCCACGAGGTCACATTTGTTCATGAAAACAACGATAGCCGGCACACCGACCTGACGAGCGAGCAGAATGTGCTCACGGGTCTGGGGCATCGGTCCGTCGGAAGCGGATACACACAGGATCGCGCCGTCCATCTGGGCAGCACCGGTGATCATGTTTTTGACGTAGTCGGCATGGCCGGGGCAGTCAACGTGAGCGTAATGACGGTTTACTGTTTCGTACTCAACGTGCGAAGTCGCAATGGTCATAATTTTGGATGCATCACGGCGGCCCTGAGATTCAGAAGCTTTTGCAACATCATCGTATGCAACATATGTACCGAGACCTTTTTCTTGCTGCACACAGGTAATTGCTGCGGTCAGTGTTGTTTTACCATGGTCAACGTGACCGATGGTTCCGACGTTTACGTGCGGTTTTGTCCGTTCGAATTTATCTTTAGCCATGACTATTCCTCCTGATCCTTTTCTTATCTAATCCAAATCTTCAACTGGAGCCCATGAGCGGAGTCGAACCGCTGACCTCATCCTTACCAAGGATGCGCTCTACCAACTGAGCTACATGGGCGGCAAATCCCTTGCGGCTCGCGCCTCTAAATACAAAGAAACAAAAGAGCATAAAACGCCGTCCCTCTTACGCTAAATACGGAAACAGACCTTTTATACTCCTCACAACTCTCTAAATTATTATGCGCAAACCACCAGATCAATCTCTGGTATCTCACACAAAGGGGAGCGACTTTAGCGAAAAAGTTCCTGCTGTCAACTTTTTTGGATGAAATATTTACATCCTTTTTTCAACGCCCGCTCCAACACCGCCGCCACCTTTTTTCTGCAACTTTTAGGTTGCCTATATACCCAAATACATTATCGTAATACTCCACTTTACAGACAAAAACCCTTACGAAGGAGAACGCCATGGTAAAAATCGGACAGGAAGTCCCTGACTTCAAAATCGATGTTTTTCACAAAGAAGAGATCAAAAAGGTCAAATTATCCGACTATAAAGGAAAATGGGTCGTACTGCTCTTTTACCCGGCCGACTTCACTTTCGTCTGCCCCACCGAACTCAAAGAAGCCGCCCAACTCTACGACAAATTCCGGGCCGCCGGCGCGGAAATCATTTCCGTCAGCACCGACACCGCCTTTGTCCATAAAGCATGGCACGATGAATCCGAAGCGATCAAAATTGTTGATTTTCCGATGGGAGCCGACCCGTCCGGAAAAATCTGCACCCTGTTCGGCACCCTGATCGAAGAAGAAGGACTCGCGCTACGCGGAACCTTCATCATCGATCCCGACGGCATTCTCAAAACCATCGAAATGCACGATCTGGGCATCGGACGCAGCGCCGTAGAAGCCCTGCGCAAGCTCGAAGCCGCCAAATTCGTCCACGAATTCGGCGACCAGGTCTGCCCGGCCGGCTGGCAGCCCGGCGGCGACACCCTCACCCCGGGCCTCGACCTCGTCGGGAAAATTTAACCATCCAGGGGGATTCGTTAAATCCATAAGCCCGGCTGTTCGCAAGAGCAGCCGGGCTTTTTGCAGGTTGAGCCTGCATCCAATTTTTTCCAATATCTGTAAAAATCTGTGCGACTCTATGCAATAGAGTTCCAAGGTTTGGAAAATTATTGGGTCGAGAAGAGCTTGTCCATCGTCTGCGCGATGAACTTGCGTTCGTCGCCGACAATCCCTTTAACAGCGGTCAGCCGCTCTTTCAACAGAGTCCAGTCGATTCCCATCGGTGCCCCGAGATGCGTCTTCTGCGCCAGCGCCTTGGCCGGATCCATTTTTCCAAGCTCAGCGAGATTTTCTTTCACATAGTGATAGGCATCGCGGAATGGCATCCCCTCTCCCACCAGCTCGAGCGCACGGTCGGTCGCAAAGACATCGGGGGTGAACCCGTCCTTGAGCGCCTTTTTGTTGACCTGAATCGCTTCAACAAACGGCGACAGCACACGCAGACAAGCGCGGGTGGTCGCCACGCCATCCATAAAGAATTCCTTGGCGTCCTGCAGATCACGGTTGTAGCCAGAAGGGGTTCCCTTAATCAGATCGTACACCGCTAGCTCGCAGGCCTTCACCTTGGTGGCGCGGGCGCGCACCAGCTCAATCACATCGGGATTTTTTTTCTGCGGCATCATGCTACTACCGGTACACAGTTCATCAGGCAGAGTAAAATACGCAAACTCCGGCATGGTGAAGATCATCAGATCCTGCGCCATACGCGAGAGCGTCAGCATTACCTGACTCATGGCGGATAAAATAATGCTCTCATTTTTGCCACGGCTGTTATTGGCGTAAAGTACGTTGTGCAGCGGACAGGCGAACCCGAGAAGGTCGGACGTCAGCTCGCGATCAATTTCTAGCGGCACACCGTAACTAGCGGCGGATCCAAGCGGACATTGATCGTTCAATTCATAAGCGCTAACCAACAATACACAGTCATCGAGCAAACTCTCGGCGTGCGCGGAAGCCCACAGACCAACCGAGCTCGGCATGCCCGGCTGCATGTGGGTTCTTCCAACCATTGGAACTTTCTGATGCTTCTTCCCGAACGCCATCAGCGCGGCGGCCAGCGCAGCGGCCTCTTCGAGCGTTCCGAGAATCTGTTCGCGGGCGTACAGGCGCAGATCCACCGCCACCTGATCATTGCGGCTACGGCAGGTATGGATTTTTTTACCGAGATCGCCGAGCGTTTCCGTGAGCGTGCGTTCCACCGCCATGTGCACATCCTGATCGGCAAGGCGGATCTTAAATTTTCCCTCATCGGCCAACGCGCGAATTTTCTTGAGCTCGCGAATCACTTTTTTGCGCGCGGTTTCGCTGATGACCGCCGGCTCCATTTTTGAAAGCATGGTCACATGCGCGGCGGTTCCGATGCAGTCGGCCTGAATCAGATTCACATCCAACTCCACATCACGGCCGGCGGTAAACGCCAGCACTTCGTTATCGATTGTCCCCACCGTCGTCTTTTGTGTTTTCATAAATCTGCTTCCCTCTTCGTAATTGGACCGAGACTACCTTACAAAATCATTATTCGGCAAAATCATTTTTATTCGAAGAAACCACACGCATAAAAGCTCTATGGAATCCAACCCACTATTCCATCACTCCATTATTCCGATGTTCCAATATTCCATTCACCTACCGGTGCTTTCTAAAATCAATGTAACGGGGCCATCGTTCACCAAACTGACCTCCATTTCGGCCTGAAAGATTCCGGTTTCCACATCGACACCGAATCCGCGCAGCTGGTCGACATACTCTTCGTAGAGCGATCTGCCCTGCTCCGGGCGGGCGGCGGTAATGTAACTCGGGCGGTTGCCCTTTTTGCAGTCGCCGCAGAGCGTGAACTGGCTGACAGCGAGCACGGCACCGCCGGTGTCGAGCACGGAGCGGTTCATGACGCCGTCCGCATCATCAAACACTCGCAGGTTGACGGTTTTCTTTGCGAGGTGCGCAGCATCGACGGGCGTGTCGTCGTGCGACACGCCGACGAAGACAAGAAGACCGCCTCCGATTTCGCCGACCGTTTCTCCGTTCACATCCACTGATGCGGATTTCACCCGCTGAATTACTAATTTCATGCCAACCTCAAAAAAGAAGGCCGAACATCCTAAGACATTCGACCTTCCGACTTTAGACGTTCGATTGTCTCTATTCCGTCGCGTGCGACACGCGGAAGGTCGGCAGACGGTTGAGCGCCGCGGCCAGTTCATAGCGGCGCGGACGAGCTAGGTCGCCGCGCAGATCGCGGGAAACAGAGCCGATGCCTTCACTACTGATGTCGCGGTCGATCATGTCGAGCATTTCACGCAGCGGGTAGCCTTCCTGCATGTAGCGCAGTTTCGCGTAGTACAGAAGCAGGCCGATCGTCAGCGTCTGACTTTCGTCTGCGATCTGAGGAACGCTGTCGAGCTCGATCACGGAACGTCCGAACTGAATGGCGTTGAGGTCGAGCGCTTCAATCACTTGATCGAGAAGGCCGACGGAGGCGTCGATACTGCTAGGCATAATCCAGCGCGAACGAGCGAGCATCGGCCCGAGGTTGACGGCCGGCGCGGCGGGCGGCGCTTCAATTGCGAGCGCTTTGGCCTCTTCGGTGATGTCCGTCACCTGGAAATTTTCAACCTTCAGGACGGTGTCGGCGATCGGAATGTACTCCGCGACAAGGTTTTGACCGCCGATCACCAGTGAAATGCCGAGCTCGTCGACCATCTGACGGGCGCGCTGCGCAAGAGAGGCGCGCGGTGTCTCACTGAGCAGACCGGCAACGCGGGTGTCCGTGGTCAGGAAAGAGGAGGCGGAGGTGTGCTCATCGATAATCAGCACGCGAGCACCCACTTCGAGCGCCTCAATAACTCCGGCGGCCTGAGAAGCAAATGCGCCGGCGGAATCGGTGCTGTAGGAGGCCGGATCCGCTCCGTCTATTTCCGTAAAGAACGGGGTCACATTAATTTCCTGAACGCTGCGACCGGGATCGGTTTCAACCTGTACCGCATCGGAAACGGTCACAACGTGCTCGCGACCGTCGCCGGGAATGTGATTGAACACTCCGGCGGCCAGAGCGGCCATGAAACCTTTGCGTCCGTTCGCGACATCGCCCAGAACCACGGTCAGTCCGACCGGAACACCCAGCCCTTTGAGCAACCCGGCATTGGGAACCTCCACCTCGGTCAGCGCGTCGCCTTCCACTTCGAAGGGAGCGATGTTGTCGTAGTCTGGGAAGTCGGAATTCTGCTCGCGAGCAAGGAAGGAGCCTTCGCCGACAAAGCTGACCATCCCCATCGTGGCGAGCGTCTGACGGACGCGGTCGGCATCCTCCATGGTATTCACAAAGTTTTCAGCTTCAGCAATGTCGAGATTGCAGCAGAAGATGCTGGTGCTGATCACTCCAGGCAGATCATCAAAAAATACTTTGCGGGCTATTTCGCTATCGATCAGACGCTCTCCGGACATCGTCACCTTGAACGGCAGGGCGATGCGCAGACGCACATCCACATATTCTTTGGTTACGGCCACCGATGTGCGCGGCAAAATTTTCTGTCCGGGCTCGGCAACCATGATGTTGCGGCGGGCCACGCCGCTTTCGTCAAAACGGGCGATCTGCTCCGCCTCGTCCGATAGGTTGCGGGTCAGCAGATCTTCAAGCGCGGTGCGGCGGACAGGAGAATCGTGGAGATGTCCGGGCAGCTCGGCGATCGACTGCGGAACGCGAATGGTGAACACCGGGGCGTCCGCACCGTCGGCTGTATCAATCTTCGCGCACTTAATAACGTAGCGGGCGAAGTCGAAATCACCGACAATACGCTCATATTCAGCAACCGGCTGACCGTCAATTTCGGCGAGGGTGCTGTAAAATTCTTTTCTATCTTTCATATCGAAACTTTCCCGTCTTGAATTTGTTAATCCTGCCTTCCAAAAAGAGAGAAGATAGTAGAGTTGGGCTCGTCCCATTGTCAAAGTCATTCTACCCATTATCGGACGACTCAGCGGCTTTGGACTTGCGCACCGAAGCCCCCTCCCTATTATCAGCGTCATGAATGATCCCAAAACCTATCTTGAACATCAGGCCCGGGCGGCGAACGCCGAACTGGAAAAAATTCTACCGGCGGAAACGGTCCGTCCGGCACGGCTCCATCAGGCCATGCGTTACAGCGTTTTTGCCGGCGGCAAACGGCTGCGCCCCGCGCTGTGCATTGCCGCGTGCGAGGCGTGCGGCGGAACCGCCGACCAAGCGCTGCGCGCCGCAGGCGCGCTGGAGCTTCTCCATACCTACACCCTGATCCACGACGATCTGCCCGCGATGGACGACGACACTCTCCGGCGCGGACGCCCCACCTGCCACATTCAGTTCGACGAAGCCACCGCCGTCCTTGCCGGCGACGCGCTGCTCACTCTCGCCTTCGAGGTGCTGGCAGAAGTTCCCCTTCGACCCGGCTCAGGGCAGGCAAGCATTGGAAGTGCCCTAGCCTTGGAGCTCGCCAAAGCGGCGGGAAGTCAGGGCGTCATCGGCGGACAGGCCGAAGATCTCGCCGCGGAAGGTCAGCCGGCGAATGCCGACTTGCTGAACTACATCCACCGCCATAAAACCGCCGCGCTCATCCGCGCGGCCTGCGTAATGGGCGGCCTGTGCGCCGGTGCCAATTTCCAAGGGTTGGAAAAACTGGCGGTCTATGGCGAAAATACCGGCCTCGCCTTTCAGCTGATCGATGACCTGCTTGACGAAACCTCCACCGAAGAGGCGCTGGGCAAGAATATCGGCTCGGATAAGGAAAAAGGGAAGATGACCTGGCCAGCAGTCCACGGATCGGAGGCAACCCACCGACGGATTGAGGAACTAACTGCTACGGCCTGCGAAGCGGCGGACAGCCTGCCGAATGGAGAAACCCTTATTTCTCTAGCTCAACTCATGGCCTCACGCCGGTCCTGATCTTTGTCCACGCGGATCAATAGAACCGCGGATCATTGTGGATCAGGTGGAAAATGAATCCAATAGCCCCAAGTGAAACAGCGATAAACAGCGTCAGAATACCGAACAGAAACGGCTGGGCCCTGTAGCAGTCTGCCAGCTGTGAATTCTCAAGATAAACCACCGACACCTGAGTAGCGTATTCCGCTTTCTCCCGAATATCATTAAAAGATACCGGTCTGAGTACAGACGCGATGCTAATTTTATCAAAATTGATAATTTTAGAAGCTTTCAAACCCGAAAGATCTGAGAAATTGAGGCCTTTGGCCTGCGCAAGTGGCATAACTGAGAAGAAGCTGACAGCCAATGTAACTATGTATAGTTTTGTTTTCATAACGCACCTCATTTATTTATCAATAATAAGAAGCAGTTATTGTTCCAATCTCTGGAACCAGAAAAACCCAAACTTTAAAGCCGGGGATTCGAGGATGATTCCTCCGAAGCGGCTGGCTTAAAATCGCCGCAACTGTCCGTGGCCTGAACCTCCTTTTTATGGTGCGAGCAGAACTGCATAAACGGATTCATCACATAATCCGCGCAATAGCGGCAGAGCCGGCGGTTTTCGCCCTCTTCAAACACCTCAACCTTGGGGGAACGGTCCGCATCGGTGAAAATCTGCGGGGCGATCTCCTTTTCTTTAAAGGGAACCTCTTCTTCCGAAGCAAAAACAGCGCCGCAGGCCGAACAGCTCAGCGTTTCACCGGTTTTGGTGAATCCGTCATACACCGGCTCACGGCTCAAAAAAGCTTCCGCCCCGCACTCGCTACAAACAATTTCAACCGGCATCGCTATTGATCCTCACCATTTTCTAATCCTCACAGGTCCCCTCGATCTGCCGGGGAGAGGAAACCGTAAAAACAGTCCCCTACTTTTCGTTCGAAACAAACGGAAGCTGCGAAAACATCTGATGCTCCCGCTCCACCTCTTCTTCCGAAGCCCTCTGCGCCGATGCAAATTCTGTGTCCTTCATCGTCCGTTTCTCCTACCCGCTTAAATTACCAGTAAGTTCCAACCATTGGAAACGTTCGTGTCCGCTTTTTCCAAAGGTTGGAGCCGCTCGACACGTTGGAAAAATCTGCGCGCGTCTATGCAATAGACTTCCAAGGTTTGGAACTTTTAGCGTATGGTTTCCGAACGTTAGAAATTAATGTTGCCCTTGCGTCGCGAAGCGCTATGCCGCAACGCAGTTCGACGAGCCCGATCCTTCGGGCTGCTTACAAGGGTTGGAAATATTTTATGGAAAAGTTCCAAATAGTGGAAAATCAGGAATGGATCGCACGGCTAAGCGCGGCGCGCAGCGGGCTGTCCGAGTTGCTCTACGCCATGTACTCGAGCCTCACCGACGGCATCACTACCGATCCCGCGATGATGAGCGTTCCGGTGGACGATCATCTGACCCACCGCGGCGACGGGGTGTTCGAGTCGCTCAAGTGCGTGGGCGGAAGCCTTTATAATATACGAGCGCACCTCGAACGGCTGGCGCGTTCCTGCGCCGGAATTGGAATGGAACTGCCCTGCCCGCAGGATGAACTTGAACAGATTATTTGCGCCACGATCCGCGCGGGCGGACAGCGCGACTGTCTGGTGCGTGTGCTAGTTTCGCGCGGCACCGGCAATATGGGCATCGACCCCGCGCAATGTGACGGACCGGTGTTATATGTGATTATCTACCGCTACAGCGCGCGGATACAGGATGGAAAGCTGACGCCAGCGCGGGTCGCGCTGAGCACGGTACCGATCAAGCCGCCGGAGATGGCAACGATCAAGACCTGCAACTACCTACCAAATGTGCTGATGAAGCAGGAGGCCAACCGGCGCGGACTCGATTTTGTAATCACCGTCGACGAAAACGGAAACCTCGGCGAAGGCGCCACCGAAAATATCGGCATTTTGACGCAGAACGACGAACTGCTGATGCCGACCCCGGAGCATGTACTGGCCGGCACGACCGCGCTGCGGGCGCTGGCGCTAGCGCAGACGCTAGTGGCGGACGGAACGCTGAAGGCCGCGGAATACCGGGATATTCCGCTGAAGCAGGCGGCGACCGCTAAAGAAATTTTTATTTTCGGCACCACCACGGATGTCACACCTGTGATTGAATGGGAGGGCGCACCGGTCGGCAACGGCACGCCCGGTCCGGTCGCTGAAAAGCTTTTTGAACTGCTTAAAAGCGATATGACACCGGCGAGTGAAACCTTAACGAAGGTATTCAAATGAAGAAGATACTGATTCCCGCTCTGGCCCTGCTGTTAATGATCACCGGCTGCGCAACCGCGCCAAAAGACACGCTGATGCAGGTTTCGACCATCGATGCGCTGCTGGCCGGCGCCTATGACGGGCAGATGACGCTCGCCGAGCTGAAAACCCACGGGGATCTCGGGCTCGGAACATTCGATGCGCTGGCGGGCGAGATGATTGTGATCGACGGCACCGTCTATCAGGCTCGCGTCGACGGCGCGATTTATGAAATGCCGGACGACGCCACCACGCCGTTCGCCGCCGTGGTGAATTTTGATGCGGACAAGGCGGCTCGGCTGAGCGGGCCGATCAGTGACGAAGCCTTGCAGGCTCAAATCGATAAGCTGGCTCCCAATAAAAATCTATTCCTCGCCGTCCGGGCCGACGGAACCTTTCCGACGATGAAGGTGCGCTCCGTGCCGAAGCAGAAAAAACCCTACCCGCCGCTGGCCGAGGTGGTAAAACATCAGACGGTGTTTGAATACACCAACGTCACCGGAACCGTGCTTGGCTTCCGCTGCCCCGCTTTCGTGAAGGGCATCAACGTGCCGGATTACCACCTTCACTTTATTTCCAAAGATCGGAAAATCGGCGGGCACGTTCTCGACCTGACCCTGAAGGATGCCACCCTGCAGCTCGACGCCTGCAATGAGTTTCTTCTGGTGCTGACCGATCAGGAGGATTTCAGTAACCTCGACTTATCGCAAGACCGCTCACACGAACTTGAAAAGGTGGAAAAATGATGATCCCCGACCTGCAATCCAGTCTAATTTGCGATGATGTGCGCCAGGAGCGAAACGGCAAGTTTATGCTGATCGGCCTGTTCGACGCCATCCACGCCGAAAAGCTGCCAATGACGTTTGCGAAAATCTGTCTGGTCACCCGCTGGTGCAGCGGCGAGGGCACATTCACCCAGCGCTCGCGGATTATTCATCCCGACCAGCAGACCCTTCTGGCCGAGGGTCAGAATGTTCAGGTGAAGCTCCCCTCACCCGAGGCGGCGGCCACCAGCGTGGAGGTGTTCATTAATGTGGCGTTTCCGTCCGCAGGCACCTACTGGGTGGAAATCCTGCTCGAAGGCGACTTAAAGATTCGCTATCCCCTGCGAGTAAACAAACTGGAACACCGTCGCCCGGAAGGATAAAAAACGTCCGTTCATTCGATGCCCCGGCAAATTCACCTCCCTCAGCCGCCCGCAGCGGCCCGAAAGTCACAGCCCCGGCCGAAGGGGCCGATTCTAGCGACAGCGGAACCGCCGAAACGGGGGAAGAATCTGAGGGTGCAAAAGATGCTCTATAAGGGTTGACACCCCCCCGCCTTCTACCCTACTTTGTCCCGTCTTTGATCAAACGAGGAATTTTCTTATGGAAGCGTATGCAGTAATTGAAACAGGCGGAAAACAGTACCGCGTGGAAAAAGATACCATTCTCAGCGTCGAATTGCTCGGCGTCGAAGAAGGGCAAACCGTTGAGTTCGACCAAGTTCTGGCAACCTCCGATGGGTCTGAACTGACCATTGGAACCCCGGTCATCGAAAGCGCTAAAGTCACTGCGACTGTGGTTGAAAACTATCGCGGCGAAAAAATCGTCGCCTTTAAAAAGAAACGGCGCAAAGGCTACCGCAAAAAAATCGGCCACCGCCAGGAACTCACCAAGCTGAAAATCGAATCGATCAGCGCGTAATTTTTAAGGAGCAGAGCAATGGCACATAAAAAGGGACAAGGATCATCACGCAACGGACGCGATAGTAATTCTCAGCGTCGCGGTGTAAAACGCTTCGGCGGACAGGCCGTCACTGCGGGTAGCATTATCGTTCGTCAGGTTGGCAACAAATTCGTCGCCGGCGAAAACTGCGGACAAGGCAAGGACTTCACCCTCTTCGCGCTGAAAGACGGAACCGTGGAATTCGACAAGCAAGGCCGCCGCGTCAACATTCGTGAAATGCAGACAGCTTAATTTTTTCCAAACCCTGGGAAAATAGAACATCAGGCGGGCTTTTGAAGCTCGCCTGTTTTTTTATAAGGACACCGCACGTGAAACCGATCGTATTCAAAGACCGCGTCAAAATCTACGCTCGCGCCGGCAACGGCGGGAACGGCGTAGTGGCATTCTTTCGCGATAAAACAAATCCGCACGGCGGCCCGGACGGCGGCGACGGCGGGCACGGCGGTAGCGTCATCCTACGCGGCGACCCCAACGCCGACTCCCTCACCTCCCTGCACTACGAGCCCCACCAGAAAGCCGAACACGGTGCCAACGGTGCTGGCAACAACAAGCACGGCCGCCGGGGAAAAAACAAGATCATCCCCGTCCCGCTTGGAACGGTCATCAAAGACTCGGAAACCGAAGAATTTATCGGCGAGATCCTCGAAAAGGACCAGGAGATGGTTATTGCCAAAGGCGGCTTCGGTGGACTAGGCAATCAACGCTATAAATCGTCGACCAATCAGACGCCGGAACAGTGTAAAGAAGGCAGCAAGGGCGACGACAACGCCTATCGACTAGAACTCAAGCTGGTGGCCGATGTGGGTCTGGTCGGCTACCCTAGCGCCGGCAAATCTACCCTGCTCACCGTGCTGACCGATGCCACCCCCAAAGTGGCCGCCTACCCCTTCACCACACTCAATCCGATTCTCGGAACGCTTCAGTTTGAAAATTTCAGCCGCATCCGCATCGCCGACATCCCCGGCCTCATTGACGGCGCCGCCGAAGGCATCGGACTCGGTCACTACTTCCTGCGTCACATCGAACGCTCCAGCTTTCTCATCTTCGTCATCGACATGGCCGGCGAAGACGGACGTGACCCCACCGAGGACTACCGCAGCCTGCGCAAAGAGCTCGAAGCCTACAACCCGGAGCTGGTCGACCGCCCCTCCCTCGTGCTCGCCAATAAAATGGACGAAAAGGTCGCAACAGAAAATCTGGCTGAATTTAAAAAAGAAACCGGTCTGGATCCCCTGCCCATCTCGGCAGGACTCGGCGAAGGCTGCGAAAAAATAAAAGAAATCCTTTACGACCACTTCTTTGGGAAGCCGTCAGAGACTGGAATGATGGAATAATGGATGGATGGTTTTGAGGAACCACCCTGAATGCGAAAAAGCGATTCTGTTGAAAAACGTTCTTCCCAATAATCCAACAATCCGATATTCCATTACCCCTCCCGCATCCAAAGGATGCCTTTCGGGGCGTTTAGCTCAGTTGGTTAGAGCGCTACCTTCACACGGTAGAAGTCACAGGTTCGAATCCTGTAACGCCCACCACCTTTCGCAAAGAGAAAGGTGCCGACGCGAAAGCGGCCAAACAAAAAAAACCGCCCAGCCTTTCGGTCGAGCGGTTTTTTATTTTCCAACAGTTCAATCAATTACTTGATGCTGAACTTGCTGGAAACGCTGGCTTCAGCTTCCATCCAATAGTCGGTGGAACCTTTTTTATTGCCATCATTCTGAGCGGCGAAATAAGCGGCCTCAGTCACCATCGAGTAGAACTGCTCTTTGGTTACAACTTTTTTGGCTACTTTCTTGGCGACTTTCTTTTTCGCTACGACTTTTTTAGCCGGCGCTTTTTTCGCGACGGCTTTCTTCGCCGGGGCTTTTTTTGCAACCGCTTTTTTAGCAACCGCTTTCTTCACGACTTTTTTAGCCGGCTTGCCCGCCGTAGCCTTGGCAGAGGCGGGTGCCTTCTTCGCGGCTTTTTTTGCTACTACTTTTTTAGCCGGTGCTTTTTTCGCGACGGCCTTCTTTGCTGTTTTCTTTGCTGCCATTGGTTTCTCCCATTTATTTTTCAAATCCTGCGCGGGTCTCCCGCTGTGTTTCGAGGCAAATGTAATTCGACGCGTTTTAAAAGCAAACCTAATGTACCGTTTATTTATCCTCCCGAAATGCGCTTTAACTGCCCTGCGAAATATGGTTCCATCCCGCCTACTTTTGAACGAAAGAAAACTAATGAAAAAAGAGATCCAACCGATCGAAAAACAACTCTCCGACTGGTGCGCCGAAACCTTCGCGACCTGCTTCCCCGAAACGGATCTGAGCGAAATTCACCTCGGCGTCAACGCCAGCCGCAACGAACAGTTCGGCGACTACCAGTGCGACGCCGCCATGAAGCTCGCTAAAGCACTCGGCAGCAACCCGCGCGCCATTGGCCAGACCTTCGTCGACAGCGCCACCCTGCCCGACATGGTTGAAAAGATCGAAATCGCCGGCCCCGGCTTCGTCAACATCACGCTTAAAAGCGAAGGCCTCGCCGACCAACTGACCGCCATGCTCGCCGACGACAAACTCGGCCTTCCAAACATTGGAAACAACCAAACCGTCATCATCGACTACTCCAGCCCCAACGTCGCCAAGCCGATGCACATCGGCCACATCCGCTCGACGGTCATCGGCAACTCCATCGACCGCCTCTACCGGGCGCTGGGCTACAACGTCATCGCCGACAACCATCTCGGCGACTGGGGAACCCAGTTCGGCCTCATCATTCTCGGCTACCGCGAATTCGCCGACCCCGAAGCGCTCAAGACCGCGCCCGTCGAAGAACTCGAACGCATCTACGTCACTAGCTACAACAGGTCAAAAGAGGACGCCACCTGGCGCGACCGCGCCAAAGCCGAGCTCGTCAAACTCCAGCAGGGCGACAAAGAAAACCGCGCGCTGTGGGAAGAATTTATCAAACTCACTCTCGCTGAATTCGACAAAACCTACAAACGCCTCGACGTCTCCTTCGACCTAACCCGCGGTGAAAGTTTCTATAACGATGACCTCGCTGGAACCGTCGAAAAACTCGACGCAGCGGGTCTGTCCGAAGAATCCGACGGCGCACTCATCTGCAACCTCGAAGACGACGGCCTCAACGTTGCCATCGTCCGCAAATCCGATGGCGGCTTTAACTACACCACCACCGATATCGCCACCGTCGCCTCGCGCACCGAAGAATTCGCACCCGCCGAAATCATCTACGTCACCGACGACCGCCAGCAGCTCCATTTCCGTCAATTCTTCCACCTCTGCAAGAAGCTCGGCCTCGACACAAAACTCACCCACATTTATTTCGGCCTCATGCGCCTGCCCGAAGCCACCTTCTCCACCCGCGAAGGCAACGTCATCAAACTCGAAGCCCTACTCGACGAAGCCGAAGCCCGCGCCCTCGAAGTGGTTAAAAAATCGAGCCCCGACATGGACGAAGCGCAGCAGAAGGAAGTCGCCCGCGCCGTCGGCATCGGTGCCATCAAATACACCGACCTCAGCCAAAACCCGACGAGCCTCGTCACCTTCACGTGGGAAAAAGCGCTCGCCATGGACGGAAACTCCGCGCCCTACCTGC
>Ga0307990_1000064_pt1 | contig 97772 bp, 78 predicted proteins | sample EllFjometagen129_FD_203168 | JGI IMG/M metagenome (GOLD analysis project Ga0307990, IMG submission 203168) | Marine microbial communities from Ellis Fjord, Antarctic Ocean - #129 | ecosystem: Environmental > Aquatic > Marine > Unclassified | place: Southern Ocean | collected 2014-10-08 | reverse complement strand
GTTCTGAGAGGGGCCGGGGCCAACTGATGTATGGTTGAAATACTGTGACACCGCCGGGAAACCAGGCGGCAAACCGGGAAAACAAACCTCAACCTGAAGCATCGGAAGAAACCGGTCTACTCGACCCATTCTCAATTAAATGTGGTTTTTCAAAGCAGCCTTTACTTTACAATCATAAGTTTTGTGGTTATATTGTTATGGTTTGGTTATGATGTATTATGAATGATGAAATCGCAAAAATTCCCATATCCGTCATGCCGGCGAAAGCCGGTATCCAGAAGTTACTAAATTTACTGGATTCAGACTTTTGTCTGAATGACGATTTAAGGTGATTGTGGACTTCTTATCGGGATTGGGGTCATTGCTGGTACAAGGTGCGTCAGCACCCCAGCTTTGACCCCGTTTATGAGGGCGAAGCGATGTTCGAGCTTGATGCTTGGTCGTTGAAGAGCTATTTAAAATTTTGAATTATATTTGGAGTAGAGAGTCACATGGCAGGTAAAGATCATTATAAAACTCTCGGGGTTGGCAAACAGGCTACGGCTGATGAACTTAAAAAGTCATATCGTCGTAAAGCCCGCCAATGTCACCCTGATGTTAAACCGGATGACAAAGCGGCGGAAAAGAAGTTTAAAGAAATCAATGAAGCCTATGAAGTGCTGGGTGATGAAAAAAAACGTCAGCAATATGATACCTATGGTGATGCCTTTCAGCAGCAGGGTGGCGGCCCTGGCGGTTTTTCCGGAGGGCGTCCTGGAGGCTTTGATATTAATGATATGTTTGGGGGTGGAGCCCGTAATTTCTCTTCGCGTCGGGGCCCGGCCGGGGGTTCGGGTGATCCTTCAGATATCTTCGCCAACCTTTTTGGCGGCGGCGGTTTTCAGCAGGCTCAGTCAGCGGGGCCGCGGCGCGGCGGTAATGCCGAGCATCAGGTTGAAATCGATTTTGCCGAAGCTATTATCGGAACCGAACTAAAACTGCGGGTTGATGCCCAGCAGGTAAATGTCAAAGTGCCGCCGGGAACTGTTAATGAGGCGCGTTTACGTCTCAAGGGTAAGGGGCACCCTGGCGTTAACAATGGTCCAGCTGGAGATCTTATCTTAACCGTCAAGGTGCGACCTGATCCCGTTTTCAGCATTCAGGGGCGTGATCTCCTCTGTCAGGTCGAAGTCCCTTTGACTACCGCCCTGCTCGGGGGGCGGGTTGAGGTGCCGACTTTTTCTGGAAAAGCGATGTTGGCAATTAAAGAGGGCGCTCAAAATGGTCAGAAAATGCGTCTGCGCGGCAAGGGTGTTCAAGCTCTTGGAGCTGCCGCCGGTGATCAGCTGGTTGAATTAAAAATTGTTATGCCTAAAGGGCTCTCTCCAAAAGCGCGAAAACTGGTTGAAGAACTCGATAATTTGCTGGTTTAAATGGTCGTCTGATGCGGGAGTTAGCCCGAGAGATTGCTTACAGGCCGCTTTTTTTGTCTCTGGCGATGATTGTCTGGGCGATTGTCGGTACGGTCTGCTTTAACTTTCCCTTGAGCCTGATTCTCCTGCTTACAGTTCTCCCGGCCCTTCTTTATTATAAGCTTTTAAACTATCTTAAAATTACGATCCGTCTTCACTTGTTGGTCGCTCTGGTTCTTTTTTCCCAACTTTTGGCAGGCTTGGTATCCCAGCAAATTGCCGATCGTCGCAGCCGATTTCTTGCAGTAAAGCCGATCTTGGCTAATTTTGGCAGTGGACCACAGGCTTTTTTGGGCCGGGTCACTACTTTCCCGCGAGGTTCGGTTTCGGGTTGGCGTTTGCGTCTTGAGCCGTTAACCGAGGCGCTGGTCGGGTGCGGTGAAATTCTTCTCTATCTGCCTTCAACTTCTTATGACGATCCCCGTCTGCCTCGTAGCGGAGACATTATTTCCGCAAAAATAAATTTACAGCCTTTGCATGCGGCCCGTCACCCTTTTTTACGAGGCTCGCTGCGGGCCAAAGTGCTTTCCGGTCTGGTTGCCAGCGCTCGTTTAGAGTCCTTCGATCAACTTGAAATTGCGGCCCGATTTTCCGGTGGTCTCGGAGCTGTTGAGGGGGTGCGGCGCTCTCTCTATCGCTCCCTTTTTAATTGTGCCGGGGCGGGGGAGGCGGCGGCTATTTTGCAGGCAGTTCTGATCGGCAGCCGCGATCAGTTACGTTCTGAGGTCAAAGAGCTTTTTCTCGATTTTGGCGTCTTTCATCTTTTTGCCATCTCCGGTCTCCATTTAAGTATTGTCGTTGGCCTTTTTTTCTTCTCTTTGCGCTATCTTCTTTCAGGTTTTCTCGGGAGTCGTCTGGCGGCCGGTACGGTCCCGCTTGCGGCTGGCCTGACTCTCGCTTTTATACCCTTATATACTCTTCTGGCTGGTCTTCACCTGCCGGTTGTTCGGGCCGGAATTATGGCTATGTTTTTTCTTTTAGCCCTGCTTATGGGCCGTTTGCGCGACTCTTTTTCAGCTCTTTTAGGGGCCGCCATTGTGATCCTCTACTGTTGGCCACAGGCTCTTTTTGCACTCTCTTTTCAACTCTCTTTTTCTGCGGTTGTCGCCATTTTATGGGTTTTGCCTAGAGCTCATAGCTGGTGGTTGATGGGGCTTTTGCCTTTCTGTCAAAGGTTTCCGTCCGGGTTTCAGGTTTTGTTAAGAAATGCTTTTTATCTGCTGGCAAGCTCTACCGCGATAACCCTGGCCACGGCTCCCTGGCTCATCAACCAGGTCCATTTTATCTCCTCTTATTCGCTTGTCGCAAACTTGATCATGTTGCCGCTTTTTTCCCTGATTATTATACCTGCTGGGATGCTCTCTTTGTTGTTGGTGCCTTGGCCGGCACTTATGACTCTTTTTCTTAAGCCCCTGGTCTGGCTGCTTGAGGCGTTACTGTCAGGAAGTTTTCTGTTACAGGCATGGCTCCCCGGGCGGCGCTGTTATTTTTCGACATTGACGAATATCGAGATTTTTTTAGCCCTTTTTCTGGTCTTAACGATCGCCTGGTTACTGGCTTATCCCCGTTCTAAAAAGTTAGCTTTTTCCGGGCTTCTCTGTTTAGCTTTAGCCGGTTTGCTGGATCGGGGCTGGTGGTGCTATGAGCAGGGTCGTGAAAAGCTAGTTCTGGCTGCTTTTGTCGGGGGCAAGCCCCAGAGCCTGCTGGTTGAAATCCCGGGGGCTGAGGCTATTCTTATAAATGGTGGGTCATGGATCGGGGCCGGGCTTAAGGCCGAAAATGGTTCCCGGTTCTCTATGGCGCGAAAGGTGATTGCACCCTACTGCTGGCAGCGTAAAATCAAACGCATAGATACTATTATCCTGACTGAACCGCAACGCGGTTTGGTTGGTGGTCTGCTCTTTCTGGTTGAGCATTTCAAGGTGCGCGAAATCTGGTATCACGGGGTCTGGAGTGGTTATCCCCCTTTTCGTGACTTTTGCCGCACCAGTCAGGAGCGTTTTGGGGTGCGTTGGCGTAAAATATCCTCCCTCTCTTTCCCTTTTAGCATAAATGGTGTCGATATCTCTATCATCGGGCCCCCGGCCAATGACTTTGTTTTTGCAGATTCGCGAAAAGCATCTCTGTTGGAGATGGCTCCTTCATTGATGCTTAACTATGGTGATTTTTCGGCTATGATTTGGGGCGGGGGGCAGGTTGATTCTGGGTTACTGCCGGAGAGGGTTGATCTTATGGCCTGTCTGGTTAATCCCGGCAAGCGTCTGCCGCAAATTTTAAGGGAGGTTGAGATCAGAGCCGGGGGCTGGTATCTGGAGCCCGGTAAATGGGGCTTAAAAGAGACTCGTCAGGCTCATAAATTAGGGACAGAGGCTCGCTCCTGGCAGGTTAAAAAGGATGGTTTTCTTTTTCTCGAAGCTGATCATTCGGGTTCTATGAGTTGCAAATTACCGCCTCAGTTAATTTCCGGTTGTCAAGGAGGCCTTGAATAAGTTATTAGTGCCTTGCAGGTTATTTTCGGTTTGAAAAAACAAGAAAATGTTTAGTGTTTCACGGGTTATTCCTGAAAGGAATGTCCCGATGAAAAAACTTATCCAGCTCTGCTGGGCCTGATAAGAGTACTTATTTGCGGGCCGTAAAGGCCCATTTGGGTTGCGGGAGCTGTCCCCGCATTAAGGGGATTATGAAGAGATTACAGATAAAAACAGTCAAAGGTTTTAATGAAGTTCTGCCGCCGGAGAGTTTTCGCTGGCGTGCGGTTGAAGATAAATTTCGTGACCTTCTCGAAGGGTATGGATTTGCCGAGTTGCGTCTGGCTCTTTTAGAACCGACGGAACTTTTTGCCCGCAGTATCGGCGATGAGACCGATATAGTTGAAAAAGAGATGTATACTTTTGCCGACCGCTCGGATCGTTCTTTAACTTTGCGGCCGGAAGGTACAGCTTCTGTAGTTCGCGCCTATAATCAGTACTCTTTTGGAAAATCAAGTGAAATCAATAAGTTGTACTATGCGGGTCCGATGTTCCGCTATGAGCGTCCGCAGAAAGGGCGCTATCGTCAGTTTCATCAGCTTGGCGCTGAAGTCTTTGGCGAAGAGAGTTTCTATCAGGATGCCGAAACTTTGCTGATGTTGGCACAGTTATTTCATGCACTCTCTCTCAAAGGAGTAGAGTTGCATCTCAATAGTCTCGGATGCGACGCCTGTCGACCGGTTTTCCGGGATCATCTCAAGGATTTTCTGAACGCACGCCAAGATTCGTTGTGTGAAGATTGTCGGCGGCGGAGTGTCGAAAACCCACTTCGGGCATTGGATTGTAAAAATCCGCAATGCCGGGAGGCAGTTGCTGATGCACCGCCGATAAGTGAAGCTCTTTGTGATGGTTGCCGTCAGCATTTTACCGGGCTTTGCGGTTTGCTTGAAGATGCCGGGGTCAGTTTTCAGATTAATCCCCGGCTTGTTCGCGGTCTTGACTATTATACGCGTACGACTTTTGAGTTTCTGGCCGGTGATCTTGGGGCTCAAAATGCGGTGGCGGCTGGCGGACGTTATGATCGTCTGGTTGAAGAGCTTGGGGGCAAAGCGACCCCGGCTTTCGGATTTGCCATCGGTTTTGAACGTTTGATGATGCTTGTCGGTACTGCAGTTGCTCCTTTAACGTCACCGGCTGTGGCTTTAGTTCCTCTTGGGGAGGAAGCATTACGCTTGCTTTTTCCGATCCATGTCGAGCTTAACCGTAAAGCCAAAGTGACAACTTTGAGTTTTCAGCAGAAAAGTCTCAAGAGTCAGCTCAAAAAAGCCGATAAGGATGGGGTTAGGTATGCTCTTATAGTCGGTCAGGATGAGTTAGATAAAGGCGAGGCTCTATGTCGAAATATGCGAACTAAGGAGCAGACGAAATTACCCTTTGATCAGTTAAGAGAGTCTCTGTGGGAGCTTTACAATGAGTGTTGATGGAATAGATACAGTTTTACCCGGTCAGATTACGGGTCTGGTCAGTAAACCGACAGTCGAGCGCCAGGAAGTCAAAGGCGAATTCAGTAAGCTTCTTGATCAAGAGATGAAAGGCCAGGAAACTGGAGAAACCTCTTCAAGCCGCTCAGTCCAACCTGGTTTTGCAAGCTTCCCGGTCTATGAAGTTACGGCTTTAGATGGCCTTCCGGAATCTGCTGATCTGCGGGAGAGAGGTATTCGGGATACCGAACAGCTTATCGATCTCCTTGACGCCTATCGTCAAGGCCTCAACCGAGAACGTCTCGATCCTGAAAAGATGAGAGAGACCGTTAAGGTTCTTGATCAGGTATCAAGAGATATGATGGATTATATGAACCATGTCGAACATGGAGAGCTCGCTGATTTGATGCAGGAGTCTCTGGTTATGGCCCGGGTTGAGGTCGAAAAGTACAGTCGTGGGGATTATTCATAAAAATCATTGCAAATATTGAGTTGACCAATCAAGATTAATTGTTTATATGTGAAATAGTAATATCCTTTTAAGGTGTAAGGTTAAAGTTTTTCTGATAACTGATTAACCGACCTGGTGTAACCCGGTGGCTTTCTTTTTCCCGGAGCAACTCCGAGAGACCCGTTACGAGGGGCTCTATCAGCGTTTAACTGTAGTTGAACGTTTGATGTTGTTGCGCGAATTTGTTGGTGTAACATATCGGCGTCGTTTTCTCTTTTTTAAAAACCAGACCCACCACACTCTTTTTCGATCCGCCTTCCAACATAATCTTGAGATTGCCGCTGTTCGTCAATATCGACGACTGATGATAAGTCGCAGGGTCTGGCATCATCGGGATATTCTCCGACCCTATTTAAGGTTGGTCTTTCGTCACTTTCTTTTTGGTTACATGGTGCAAGGGGCTCGTCGAGCTCTGGCTATGGAATCTCTGCCTTTTCACTCCTCAGACTGCTATTACGACTTCTTTCCTAATCTGGCGGCGATTATCATCTTTAATCGTCAACGCTCTCAATCTGATGCCCTCATAGATCCCTTGATAGAGCAGGTAGTTTCCGATAATCAGCGGAGTCTTTATGTCTACGCTCTTCTGACGGCTTCTTTGATAAAAAAGATCTCACTGTTTGCTGATATTGGCTTAGTTGCACAAGAGCTCTTTAACGTCCATAGTCAGCCAGGCAAAACCCCGATTGGGGTTGAGTTAGAGTTCAGTAATCTGGGACGTTTTGCGACTTTTGACAAACCTTTCAAAGGTGGGCTTAAGGATCTTCTTTTTCATAATATGCACTATTATGAGGCCTTTTTTCTTGACGATGTCAGTTGGCGTTTGGGGGGTTACCTTGATTCCCACATTCGCGGTCGTTCGCTTCTCTCTTTGCCCAGAATCGGAGCCCAACCCGGAGGTTTCTATGAATATTCACTGGTTCGTCTTGACTATCCCCGCAGTTTTTCGATGCCGCTTTCAATGGATCCTGGCCTGGTTGCCCTCTATATTGATGAGGTGATTAATTTTGTCTCGGAGATCAAGCCTCATAGTTTGCATATAAATTTTGAAAAGATTGTTTTTGGGGAAATTAAACCGCAATTAGAAGACTACCTTTGTCTTATGCTATTAGGTGGCGATCTCGGGCGCAATGAAAAAGGGGAGTGGTGCGAACGGCGCTTAGCCAATAACGAGTTGCGCGGGGTGATCCAGCGGCGTAAACATCGCCCCTCTGAGGGTCAAACCGCGAAAGAGGTGATAGAGTATGCCTTTTTGCGGCTCTGGGCCCCGGGGGATCGTGATTATGGTTATTATCCCGTTTTGATGGCCTTTAAAGGTTTTCAATATGGTTATAATATGGACTTGAGCTGTCGTGACCAGGTTCAGGGGATGCTTGCCTGGGCCCATAACCCTCTAGCTTTAAGCGATGTCGCAATCAATCGCTTTATTGAAACAATAGAGTCTGGTTGGGAGCTTGAAGGGGGGCATTCAGTTGCTGAATGTCAACGGGTGGCGCTGGAAATTAAGCAGGTTTTGCAACGTCATAATGCTTTGCTAAAAGAAAGTTGATGTGGGGTTTGAGATGACTGTTTTACAAGGTGATGAACTGGAATAGCAGGCGAATGGCGATAAACAGGAGGATGAAGCCTAAGACGGTTTTTCTAAGTTTCAGGTTGATTAAATGATTTATTTTCATACCGGCAAAGGAGGAGATTATTGCACCGATGCCTAAGAGCATTGAATATTGAGCTTGGATTAAGCCGAAGCGGGGCCAGCTGAAATCTCCATGCAGGGCGTATGTTAGAGCCCCGGCTCCGGCAGTAAAGATCATAATAGCATTAGAGGTTGGAGCGGCGCTGCGGTTTTTTACTAAACCGGCAACCAGCATCAAGGGGGTGGTGACACCGCCGCCGCCGATTCCCGTAAAGCCTGCCACCAGGCCGCTTAAGGAGCCGATTCCTAAAGCGGCTTTATGCCCTGAAGGGGGGCTTTTTTTTTCTTTAAGATGGTCTAAATTGAAGGTTTTCCAGGCTAGAGCGAAGAGCACCGCAAGCATGATTCCGACAAGGGTTTTCTCGGGTAGAAGCGGGGCACTTCGAGCCGCTAAAGCGGCACAGATGCCGGAACCTATGGCTACCCATAAGACAATTTTCCAGTCGATCAAGCCTTGTCGATGGTAGCGCCAGGAATTCCAGGTAGAGACTAAGACGATGGTCGCAAGACTGGTGGCCATGGCTTCAACCTGGGAAAGATTGGCAATGGCGGTTAGAACCGGCACCATAATAATGCCGCCGCCGAGGCCGAAAATCGTCGAGAGCAGGCCGACCGTAAGACCAACTATAAAAATGATCAAATTATTTCCTTTTTTTTGGTGCTGATCAAATATTGAAAAGGGCGCGAACTCTGAAAAGATCGTGAAAATGTCGATTTCTCAGAGTTTGCGCCCTTTAACTTTGAGTTTGCCGGATTACGGTTTTTTCAGAATAATCCGGGCATCGACGACATTAAGCCCCTCTTCGTAAGCAATCACCGGGTTGAAATCCATTTCATGAATTTCTGGGTAGGAGGCGATAATCTCGGATACCGTTAAGAGCAAACGTTTGATCGCTTTGCGATCGATCGGTGGTTGTCCCCGGAAACCGTCTAGAAGTTTTACTGAGGTGATCTCGTCGATCATATTGCGAGCCGAGTAGGGTGAGATCGGCAGGACACGAAAGACGACATCTTTGAGAACCTCAACCATGATACCGCCGATACCGAACATGATTACCGGGCCGAACTGATCGTCGATCTTGGTGCCGATAATAATTTCTAAACCCTCGTTGGCCATGGGTGCAACCAGCACCCCTTTGATATCGGCATCGGGGTTGTACTCGCGGGCATTGCCGGTGATCTCCATGTAAGCCTTACGGATATCATCGGGCTTCTGCAAATTTAGACGGACGCCGCCAGCATCACTTTTATGGAGGATATCGGGTGAGACGATCTTCATGACCACTTTCTCGGTAAAACCGGCCGCCATGCTGACGGCTTGTTCTGGAGATTGAGCCAGACAATCCTGGCAGATCATACCGCCATGCAGGCTGACCAGCTCCTTGGCTTCATTCTCGAGAAGTGCTGTGCGTCCCTCAGCGCGGGCAGTATGCATGATCTCCTGGCCCCGGGGTTTAGCTTTTGCACCCATATCGAAAACAAATTTGGCCTTGCTTTTGTAGCCGTGCAGATAGCCGCCATATTCAGCTAAAACCCCGATCGACTTACAGGCCAGCTCCAGGGAGTCGAAGACCGGAATCCCGTAGTAACGCAAAAGATCGAGCGAATGGGGTTTGGCAAAATTGTAGAGTGAGTGCATGATGATTGGTTTGCCGGTCTCCTTGACCAGTTTACCGAGCTGGTGGGCCGTATCCTCTTCGGCATAAGCCAGGCTCTCCGCAAATCGGATACTGTAACCGCCAAAGAGGCCGACTACCAGAACCCCACCGATATTGGAGTCATGCAAGAGGATGCGGGCACATTCTGCTAGGATCTGCGGGTTGTCGTCAGCCCCACCGGCGACATCAATGGGGTTTGCTACTGAGGCAGCTGAGGGAAGTATGGCACGTAGTTTTTTCTGAGTTTTTTCACTGATTTCGGGCAGGTTGACCTTTAAATCGGTTAACTCATCAGCACCGATGGTGGCATGGCCGCCGCCATCGGCTAAAATGGCAATATTATTATTTTTGATCGGCGGCATATTGGCCAGGGTCTCAGCGCAGGGCAAAAGCTCATCCGATTTTTCGACGACAATGATCCCGGCTCTTTTAAATGCGGTTTTAGCAACTTCAGACATCCCGGCCAGGGCTCCGGTGTGGGATCCCGCCGAACGTTTGCCGGTGGCGGAACGTCCGCTTTTCAAAAGAATGATCGGTTTTTTACGGGTGGTCTGGTAGGCCTGCTGTAGGAACTTGCGACCGTTGCGCATGCCTTCGACATACATCAGGATGGCTTTGGTGTTGGGATCATTCTCAAAAAATTCGAGATATTCGTGGAAGTTAATGTCAGACTCGTTGCCGACACCGACGTAGTAGGAGAAGCCGACCTGGCTCTTGATTTTGGCTTCGGTAATCATAGTCAAAGCCATATTGCCACTTTGCGAGATCAGGGCGATATTACCTTTCGGGGCGTCACGCAGGCCGACGAGATTAAGGTTTTTGTGCATATTGATCATGCCCGAAGTGTTGGGACCGATCAGGCGGATATTATATTTCATGGCGGTCTCAACCATCTGCGCTTCGAGTTTTTTACCTTTAGCTCCAAGTTCGCCAAAGCCGCCGGCGATGATTACGGCCCCGGCAACCCCTTTTTTGCCGCAATCTTCGAGAACCTTGGGCAAGGTGGCAGCCGGAGTTGTGATCAGGGCGAGATCAACCGGTTCTTTAATATCTGCTACCTTGGGATAACAGGTAACCCCAAGGACACTCTCTAACTTGGGGTTGACGCCATAGATACGGCCTTCGTACTTCTCTTCGAGGAGAATGCGGATCGCCTGATAGCCACGTTTGGTGACGGTTTTTGAAGCACCGACGACAACGATTGAGTTGGCATTAAGGATTTTGTCACTAATCATGTTTCTATCTCCCGTAGTATTTTGGGGTGCGTTTTTCGGCAAAGGCGACGATCCCTTCACTCCAGTCTTCGGTGGTCATACAGGCTAAAATTGCCTCCGCTTCAATCATTAAGGTTGTCTGCAGGTCGAGACTTTCAGCCTGGTTGAGAATGGTTTTGGCAAATCTCATCGAGATCGGGGCTTTCTGAGCCATCGTGGCAGCCATTTCAAGAGCTGTCGGCAGAAGCTCTTCAACCGGGACTGATTTAAGCGCCAGTCCCATGGCAACGGCCGCTTTGCCATCTAAGACCCGGCCTGTAAAAACCAGTTCTTTGGCTTTTTGGCGACCTATCAGTTTGCCTAAGTGAGAGGTGACGCCGCCCCCGACGAAGGTGCCGAGACCGGTTTCGGGAAAGGCGATTGAGGCATTATCTGCCATCAGCAGAAAGTCACCATTTAAAGCCATTTCACTGCCGGCCCCGCGGGCCGGGCCGTTGACTGCGACTATTACCGGTTTGGGAAAAACATAGAGTAAGCGGGTGGTTTCATGGGCTAAGAGGATATATTCGCGTTTCTGCCAGGCGCTGCGCTCACCTTTTTTATGTTCTTTGAGGTCAGCCCCGGCACAAAAGGCTTGCTTACCGTCTTTAGGTCGCACTGAACCGGTCAGGATCAGGGCGCGAACCGTATCATCTTTTTCAGCTTCGACCAGAACCGCCTGGATATCAAGATAGAGCTGTTCGATAACCGCATTCATTCTTTCCGGTCGGTTCAGACGCAGAATTCCGACTCCATTTTGACGTTCATAAATTATTGTCTCGTACGTCATGTTGCTGCTCCTCTTTCAGGTTTGGCTTTGAAAATTTTAAGGTTCTACTTGAACGATTATCAATGAAGTGCTATTTCTGGCCTTTGGAGGGTGCTTGTGGTCTGTCGTTGAAAATTAAATGAAATGATATTTGGTTAAGCTTTCTGATTACTTAAGAGTTGACACAACATGTAAGGTGATGTCAAGGTAATTGTTGAGAAAAACGGTTTAATAGTCAATCTAAAGATCTTTAAAAAGGGGCGGGAAAAGGCTTGACTCTGGTGACACTCTTGGTTAGTATCCGGGTTTGTTAAATGCAACTAAATTCTTATCAGGTTTAATTTGAATGGATAAAACAGCACTTTTAAAAACTTCAGCCCGGGATATGACCGAGATTGCGGCACAGATTCGCAGTCAGCTTGATGGGGAAGATGATATTCGCAATATGGATGATTTTGATATTATTTTAAGAAGTGTAGCCGCGACTCTTTCGACTATTTCGACGGCATCACTACTGCTGCCAGACGCTATGGTTGAGATGTGTGAAGCCTGTTTAACTATAGGCAAAAAACATGATCTCCAAAAACGCTTACAATATGCTCTCAACGAGAGTGCTTTAAACAAAAAATAAATCTGAATCAGGAGGTTAAGGCTTCCGGGAAATGGTAGGAATTATGATCTCTACAGTTCAAAAAAAGTTTTCAGGCAAATTTTTTGCAATTCTCCTGTTGGTGGGGGTGTTATTTTTTTGTGTACCATTGGCCCCCGCCTTTGCGGCCGAACGGATGGCGGTTAAAGTTGAGCTTGCTAATATTCGCTCAGCTCCTGATAAAAAGGCCGAAATCGCCTGGCAGGTGACCAAATATCATCCTTTTCAGATTATTGAGAAAAAAGGTAACTGGTATAAATGTAAAGATTTTGAAGGTGATAGCGGCTGGGTTTTTAAAACCCTGCTGAACAAGACTAAAACTGTTATAACCATTAAAGAAAACTGTAACGTCCGTTCCGGGCCCGGCAGCAAAAATCGGGTTCTCTTTATCGTTGACCGTGAGGTTCCTTTGAAAGTTCTTAAACGCCAGGGGCGCTGGTTGCAAATTGCTCATGAAGATGGTGATAAAGGTTGGATTCACGCCTCTCTGGTTTGGTGATAAGAGTCCATCGCGGACGAAATTAAAACTAGAAAGTTATCCTTCCCCCAAGGGCTTCCCGTTTGATGCGGGCGAGCAGAGGGCCGGATTTTCTGATATTTCCAGTACTTGTTCTGCTTGATTCGCATAATATGAAACCTTTGAGTTGATTTCGGTAAAAGTTAAGACGGCTGTAAGAGCCGTCTTTTTTTTGTTCAAGAGAGTGCCAGTCGCTCACCTGAGACGGGATTTCACGGTAGCCGGCGCTGATAAAGTCAAGGCCGAAGATCGAGAAGGCGTTGCAGCTGATGCCGCCGCTATAGTTGCGGGCTGGACCTGAATTGTTGCGGTTGGCATTGGCCATGTTGTGACCGGCAATCACACCCTGTTCTCCAGCCAGTGGCCAGAGTGGTAGGCGGTCGGTCTCTTTGCGAACCAGATCAAAAATGCGGGCCGTATCGCCAGCAGCAAAGAGATTTTCGCTAAGTTCAAGCTTTGAGTTTACCGGTAAACCTTCTTGGCTCTCCTGCCAGGGCTGGGGAGCCCTGCTTTGCGCCGCCCCCCAGTCGTCGCGGCTGATCTGGTTATTTGTTGCAAGGCTTACGGCGTTTACACCTTTGCCGTAAAGCAGGCCATCGACCAGAAGTTCGCGGCCCCGGTTGCTGGTAAGGAGCAGTTGATTGTTTGGTGTTTCAGTGGCCGCAATGATATCTTCATTGACATGAATGGCGATCTGGTTGTCGCTTAGTCTGGCGGCTGCCATTTGCGCGGCATAGGGGTCGAGGACCTGTGATAATATTCTTCCGGAGGTCGCAAAAAGATCGATATTGATGCCGTGACGGTGCAGGGCGGCAATTGTTTTGAGGCTGACAAGACCGGCTCCGGCTACAGCCCAACGGCCACCGGGGCGGATTCTTTTGGCCATGGTCAAGGCATCGTTAAAGGTTCTCAAAGTGTAGATGCCGGGTAGTTCGGCTCCGGGGAAAGCGGGTTTCTGGGGTTCGCCGCCGGTGGCGATGAGGATAGTGTCAGCCCTGGTTTGGCGACCGTTTTCACAATCAACAGTCAAATTTTTTGCATCTACATTAATAATTTTTTCATTTTGGCGATAGATAAAGCGCTTCTCTTTAAACAGCCCCTCTCCTCGGGCAAAGAGCCTCTCTTGGCTGATTACTCCCTCCAGAAAATAGGTCAAAAGGCAGCGACAGTAGGGTGGCCAGGGTTCGTGCGAGATGATTTCGACCTCGTCATCAGGTTTGAGCCGGGCAATTGTCAGAGCTGCGCTTAAGCCGGCATTGCCGGCTCCGATGATCAGATGGCGTTTTTTCATAGTTCTAACCTGACCTTTTCTAATTCTAAAGCAAAAAAATGTTGACCATTTTTATCATAAACATTCGGCTTTGGGTTGCTTCCGCTTGCCGGGATTGGGGTCATTGCTGGTTAAAGGTGCTTCAGCACCCCAGCTTTGACCCCGTTCATGAGGGCGAAGCGATGTTCGACGTTGTTAATTGCAACTTTATGGTGGGTTGGCCGAATCTTTACCTTTTCGTAAACTCAATTAGCCAGCCCCAGAGCCAAACGTTTTTCGGCGATAATCTCCGCCATTTTCTCTGCCGCTTTAAGAGGTTCTTCCTCGACAAAAAAGGCACCACCAAAAACCTCAGCGGCGGTTTCTGTGAGAATCTTGGTTACCTGGGGCCCACCGGCAATCGGCGGCATCGGCCAGAGGTGAACCGAGACCCCTGAAGCCACAAAATAGGTGCCGATTGAGACCGCTTTTTCAGTCAGCCACTCCGGGGCTGAGCCGACCAGCGGCAGATCATCGATATCAACCCCCAGGGTATCGGCTAAAGCCCCGGCCAGAACCAGCATCCGTGAGCAGTCGACGCAGGATCCCATATGGAGGCAGGGCGGAATTTTTAAAGCGTTGCAGACTTGCTCTAAGCCCGGGCCCGCCATCTCAGCGGTTTCAACCTGCATGAGACCGGCTTTGGCTGCCGCAATCGCCCAGCAACCGCTGCCGATAACCAGAATATCTTTGGCAATCAGGGCCTTGGCCAGTTCAATATGGTAAAAATCATGGGTGACTTTGGGGTTGTTGCAACCGACAATCCCGACCACCCCTTTAATGGCACCGTTCTTTATGGCGTCGAGCAGAGGGTCGGGAGTGCCGCCTAAAGCCGCAAGGATAGCTTCGACCGAAAAACCAACCATGGCTCGATTCGTAAAGCTTGGAATCTGCACCCTCTCGGGTTTGCGATTAACAAAATTTTCGATCGCCATGGTGACGATTTTTTCAGCGCAGAGATTAGCTTTATCTTCTTCGAATTGGATATGGATAGAGCCCGGGAACGCAGCTTGATCACTGGTGGCCACAAAATGGGTATGAAAACATTGACTGAGTTCGGCCAGAGCCGGGAAGATGCATTGAACATCGACACTCATTAGTTCGACTGCTCCGGTGATAATTGCCAATTCCTGTTGCAGCTCATTGCCGGCGATGGGTACACCGTGACGCATCAAAATCTCGATGCCGGTACAGCACATACCGACAACATTGACGCCTTTAGCTCCTTGCGCCTGGGCTAGTTTCTGCATTTTTTCGCTCGTTGCAAGCTCGACAATTTTTTCTGAGAGAACCGGTTCATGGCCATGGACGACAATGTTTACCTGATCTTTATCAAGAACCCCGAGATTAGCATTAGCCTCCCGGATCTGCGGGGTACCGAAAATCACATCCTGAAGTTCAGTGGCGATTAAAGAACCGCCCCAGCCATCGCCAATTGCCGCTCTGACGCCCTGGGCGATCAGTGACAGAGGGCCGTGGTCGACGCCGAAATGGGTGCGGTGCATGATATCGACAATCTCGCGGTCGATACTACGCGGCAGAATGCCTATGGTTTTGCTGCTTAAGGCACTTAAATCATCGGCAATTTTCTGCCAGCGGGCCAGCCGTTTCTTGGGGGCGTAGGCTTTAACAAAGGCCAGGGTTTTATCATCCTGTTTGCCGAAATCATTTAGGGCGATATTTGCGACTTCTAAGGCGATTTCTTTGAGATCTCGATCTTCTATCTTTAGACCGAGTTTTAATGCGATCGCTTTGAGTTTATCGGGGTCAGTGATGCCGTATTCCTGGTTGTGGCCGGTTGCGATCGCTTTTAAGAGCAGGGCCGGACGTCTTCCGTGGTCAGAGTGGGCTGCAGCCCCACCGGCAATCATGCGAATCAGATGACGGGCAACAATCGTATCGGCAGTCGCTCCGCAAGCCCCTTTTTGGGCTCCTTCACCAAACGGGTCGATGCGGCAGGGTCCCATGGCGCAGATCCGGCAACAGAGGCCGAGCTCGCCGAAACCGCATTGCGGCTGCTGTTTTTCCAGACGATCCCAGACCGTTTCTATGTTTTGGTCGGCGGCTAACTGCAAGATCTCCTGGCTCGCCGGATCAACACTTTTAGATTTTACATCGTCACTGATTTTCATGGTGTTTTCTCCTTTGTTTTAAAGGGGTCGAATTCGACACCTTTAAATCTCTTATTTCAGTTTTCTATTGTCATAAAATAACCATTCTGCGGGTTGGTTTAATGGTTATGCCGGAGATTGTAATTGAGATAGAACTTTTTGGCGTTTATCTTGGCTCTCTTGATCTACTTCACGATAAACCAAGGCTCCACTAGGGCAGGCCGTAACGCAGGCCGGTATTTCACGTTCCGGGCAGCGATCGCATTTTATGATGCGGCGTTCGCTATGATTCTGGCTGATAATGCCGAAAGGGCAAACCATAATGCACATCCAACAACCGATACAGAGGTTGTTGTCGCAAAGAACAACCCCTCTGTCATCCCGCTGCAGGGCTCCGGTCAGACAAGCACTTAGGCAGGGTGCGTCTTCACAGTTGCGGCACTGCAGGGGAAGAGAGCTTTGTCCATCACTGGTAACATGAACCCGGTATTGCGGACGGGGCTGCTCTGTGATAGCGGCAAGTAAGTTTTTACTGCTTGAGTGTTCAACCGCGCAGGCGATTTCACAGCTCCGGCAGCCGAGACAGCGTTCGCCCCGAATCAGTAACTCTTTCATGGTGATTCCTCCTTACTGAAAGAAATATTATAGGGTTCCAAACCACGGCCAGCTCCAGCCGATTTTACCAACTATTTTTCCAGGGTCTGGGCGCAACTTATGCACATTGCTACCGTCGGGTCAAAAGAGAGACGGCGTTTGTCGATATCTTCTTGACAGCGACAACAGATGCCAAAATCGCCGCTTTCAATTCTTTGCAGGGCGGCTTTGACCTGTTGCAGCTTGAGTTGTTGGCGACGACGACTTTCAAGCGCCACGGCCTGGGCCTGAATGGCCTCCATACGGGAGAGACGGCCGACACTGGTCTGATCGAGGACAACCGTTTTGGCCCCTTCCTGACCAGCTTTTTGGCTGGCATTAAGTTCATTTTGCAGGTCGATGAGTTGTTTTTTATAAGATTCCATAAATTCACTATATTGCAGGGCTTTGATCGTGTAAAGAAAAAAATCGGGTCGCTATTTTTAGTTGCCTATTTGCTTAGCTTAATTTAATATGTGTGATTATGATTGAGAATGGCTGGACGGCTACTATCGACTTTTTGTGTCAGGCCCAATTTGACTTGGTACTGCCTTTTACCTTAGATTGGTCGACGCCAGAGGGGGATATGAAAACCCTTGTCTGTCAAAGGCTTTTGCGGCTGATTCCGGGAAAGCGGATGGTTTGTGCGGCGCTTTGGGGTGAGAGACGGGTAGTCGTGAAACTCTTTCTCGATCCCCGTAAGGCCCAAAGGCATTGGCAGCGTGAGCTTAAAGGAGTGAAAGCTTTTAAAACTGCCGGGATTGCGACCCCGGAACTACTTTTTGCTGAGCGTATCTTTTCGGGGGCATTGCCAGTTATCATTTTTGCTGAGTTACAACCAGTTGCCACTTTAGTTGACCTCTGGTTTTCGCATATAGGGTTTTCCCCGGCCCAAGTTGAAATTCGGCGGGAGCTACTCGAAAGTGCTGTTGTAGTGATTGCCGAGCATCATAAATCGGGTCTTTTGCAAAGTGATATTCACTGGAGTAATTTTCTTTTCTGTGATGAAAAGGTTTTCACTATCGATGGTGACGCGGTTGACAGCAGTAATCTGGGGGCTGAGCTTGGGCGGGAAAAAAGTTTAGCTAATATCGCACTTTTTCTGGCCGAGTCGTATCCGGGCATCGATCAGGAAATTGAATCTGCCTGGCAGAGTTATTGTCAAAGTCGGAATTGGCTGGTAGAAACGACCGATATTAAGCAGCTAAAAGCTTTGATTTGGGGGCATAGGTGTAAGAAAGCTGAAAAATATGTCGTCAAATCTTTGCGCAACTGTACCGGTTTTGCCTGCCAGCATGAAAATCTTTTTTATCAAATTAAAGATCGGGCTTATCAAAATTCAGCCCTTGATGATCTCCTGGCTCGGCCTGATGCTTTTATGGCGGCTGGCAAAATCCTTAAAGCGGGTAACAGCGCAACTGTGGTCAGGCTCAATTGTGAGGGGTTGAATTTAGTTGTTAAGCGATACAATATTAAAAATTTCAGCCATGCCTTAAGGCGTTGCTGGCGTCCCAGTCGGGCTTTCGTCTCCTGGCAAAATGGCCAACGTCTGAGCTGGTGGCGTGTGGCCACCCCAAAACCGGTGGCTATGCTCGAAAAACGGTTTTTGGGGTTGCGCTCAACCGCCTATTTTATCAGTGAGCATATTGCCGGGAGCAATGCTTTTGACTTTTTACGAAGTACGGACCTTTATGGTTCAGATCGCAAAGCTTGGCTGCAACAATTTTCTACGCTTTTACAGCAACTCTTAGATCTGAATATAAGCCACGGTGATTTTAAAGCAACTAACTTTCTCTGCGGAATTGACAATCGGCTCTATCTGCTCGATCTTGACGCAATGCGCTACTGGCCCCGATCGGGACCAGGTTTTAGAAAAGCCGTCGAACGCGATCATCGGCGGCTTTTGGTTAACTGGCGGGGAGAGCCTGAGTTGGAGAGGGAGTTTCGGAAGATAGTTGAAGGTTTGCGAAAGCCGTGGTGATGATAATAGAATATCAATTTATAACTAAGGAATTTTAGATGATAGTTTTAGGTCTTTCAGGATCGTTGACCCACGATCCTTCCGCGGCTCTTTTAATTGATGGTGAACTTGTTGCCGCGGCCGAAGAGGAGCGTTTTCTCCGTGATAAACATGCGAAAAACAAGTGGCCTTACCATGCCGCCCGATTTTGCCTCGACTTTGCCGGGGTCAAACCTGAAGAGATCGATTATGTCGCGTTTCCTTTTGCTGAGGTGGGGCTTTTTAATCATCCCGGCCGTTTCCATTTTGCCAAACGTTATTGGTATGCGCCGGATCGGGCTTTAGACGCGCTTTTTAACGGGAATCGCCATTTTCGGCGCAATAAGCAGGGGATCTTGCAGCTCATGGCGGATCTCGGGATAGATCCCCAGCGTTCGCCGTTCGTGCCGGTTGAACACCACCTTGCCCATGCCTCCAGCGCTTATCACTTCAGCGGTTTTAAAGGTAAATGTGCGATCTTGGGGATTGATGGTAAGGGTGAATATGCAACCACTTTTTTTGGTTACGGTGAGAATGGGGTGATTCATAAGATCAAGGAGTTTTATGATCCTGACTCTTTAGGCGGCGTCTATGGGGCTTTGACCCAGTTTTTAGGTTTTGAGATGCTTGATGGGGAGTTCAAGGTGATGGGTATGGCTCCTTATGGAAATCCCGACAAGTATGATTTTTCTCCTCTTTTAGAGTGTGATGGGCATAATCTCAAAGTCAATACTGATCTTGTTAATGTGGTTGGTTTAAGGCGTTATAAAGATCAGCAGCGGAGCTACTATTTTACCCCCAAACTGATCCGCTGGCTGGGCCCTAAGCGTGAGGGTGATGAGATCGATGATCCCTATATCGATTATGCCGCATCCATGCAGAAACTGCTCGAAGAGACCGCCTTGTCTCTGGTCAAAACCTATCTTGGAGATATCTTACGCGAAACCGGACGTCTCTGTTTTGCCGGTGGGGTGGCTTTAAATGTTAAGCTCAACCAGCGGCTGATGGAACTGCCCGAGGTCAATGAACTTTTCGTGCAGCCGGCCGCCAGTGATGCCGGTACTGCGATTGGGGCAGCTTCGTTTGTGGCGCATGAAAAAGGTGATGCCGTAAAAAAACTTAAACATGTCTATCTCGGTCCCTCCTATACAACTAAAGAGTGCCTTGATGCCTGCCTCAAACATCCGCAAAAACCAGTTTGGCAAAAAATCGAAAATGTGCCTGAAACCGGGGCTCGCCTTCTCGCTGATGGTAATCCTCTAGCCTGGTTTCAGGGGCGTATGGAGTTTGGACCCAGAGCTTTAGGTAACCGCAGCATTTTAGGCGACCCGAGCCATTCTGGGGTGGCTGATACGATTAATGCGCAGATTAAATATCGTGAACGCTGGCGCCCTTTCTGTCCGAGTATGCTCGACCGGGTGGCGGCCGATATTTTGCAAACCGATCATCCTGCACCCTATATGACCTTTGCCTTTACCGTGGCCGAGAGTTGGAAAAAACGGATTCCCGAGGTTGTCCATGAAGATGGTACAGCCCGGGCCCAGATTGTTGATAAGGAGACCAACCCCCGCTACTATGCCCTGCTTGAAGAGTTGGAAAAACTGCGTGGGGTTCCGGTGGTTCTCAATACCTCCTTGAACCGTCGGGGTGAACCGATGATCTGTTCGCCGACCGACGCTCTTAATATGTTCTACGGCTGCGATCTGAAGTATCTGATGCTTGAGGATATTTTAGTGACCAAGGAGTGAGTGGCTTTACGGCTTGGCTTTGTCTTTGGGATCAAACAGGAGGCAGGGTTTTCCCGAAGAGCTTAAGACCACTTGAGCCGGATTCTCTTTCGCTTTAAAAGAGTAGGCCCGGCAACCGTAAGGTTTCTTGGGGTCATAAGTGACATAGAAATGGCGGCATAGGCGACAGGCGGGATGGTGTAGCATTCTTTAATCTATTATTGAAAATGTTTATACCAATAATTTTGCGGCATTAAAATTTGTGTCTATTTGTGTCTATTTGTGTTTATCTGTGGATAGAAAAAAGAACCACAAATGGACACAAATAAACACAAATGAGGGTAACTTTTTATTGCCACGAAAATAGTCGAAGGTACATAAAAATTCTTGGCTAAAGAGTGGATGCTGAATTATCTAGAGATTTTATTTGGTTCCGGTGTTTTTTTATCCGATCTGGGAAAAAGGGCATTCTCGGATAGCCTCCTACTGCATGATTTTGATTTTGTACTCGCGGCGCAGTTTCTGGCTCAGATTTTTCAGGGCTTTTTCCATTTTTTCTTCATAAAGTTTATCCTTGACCTGCTCTTCAGCTTCTGGCGAGAGGGAGCGTTCTTTGCCGCCCGTACGATTGGTAACCATTATCATATGGTATCCCAGTGAAGTTTTAATGACCGGACTCGGTTGCGTCAGGGGGAGCTCGTAGGCTACATCTTCGATCTCAGAGAGGAGGCTGCCGCTTTTGAAAGTACCCAGGCGGCCCCCTTTGGCCGCTGCTGGCCCTTCGGAAAACTCACTTGCCAGCGCGAAAAAATTCTCCTCATTTTTAAGTTTTTTTCTAATCTCCTGCCATTTCTCATCATCTTTGCCGGCGCTCGCATGAGGCGAGTATGCGGGGATGAAAATCTGTGCCAGAGTAACACTCTTCTCCGTGCTTAAAAGATCATTTTTTTCGGCATAGTCGAGAACTTCCTGATTGGTTATAATAATGTCGGATTTGATCTTTTTGGAGATGAATTTGGCTTTAAGCAGGTCGCTGGCAATTCTATTGCGATAAGAGGTGAACGTAAGATTCTGTTGGGCCAGAGCCTGTTCCAACGTCTCCTGGCTCATACGATTCTGCTGCAAAACTCTTTCAATAGTGGCTTGGAGATCTTCGTCAGTGATCGCTATACCTAAGGCGGCAGCTTTTTGCGAGATAAGCAGGTCGTCGATAAGGGCATCAAGATTTTTCTTGATTATGCTGTTTTGTTCATCCTGCGGGAGTTTATTAAACTTTTCCTGGGGATATTCAATTGCGATCGCCTGCCGCAGGTTCATCGAGGTTATCACCTGATTGCCAACTGTCGCCATAAGGCGGTTGACGATCCGGGCTTGAACCGGGTGCGAAAAAAATGACAAAGTCAGGCCCAGCAGCATAAATTTGAAAATTAGTTTAGTTTTATAAAAGGTTCTGATTTTCATAGTATGCCCTTAGAGGTCAGCCAAGTGTTGATGGAAAATTTTTATAGTGTGCTGCTCTTTAATCTGTTTCAGCCAATGCTGGTAATTGTTTTGCAGGCGTTGGCTGAAGATAGTGTCTTTGATTCGATTTTCTACTTCCGGAAAGGGGATATTTCCAGAGGGAAAAGTTTTCTCGACCCGGACCAGATGATAGCCGTAGGGGGTGGTAATGACGGGGCTAATTACTTTCGGCTTTAAGTTGGGAAGCATCTCAGCCAGTCCGGGAGGGAGCTCGGCTGCGGTTATTAAACGGTTTTTACCACTATCGGCAATTCGGGCTCCGAAGATCTCTTGGCGGCCCGCATCCGTCATACTGGTAAGTCCTTTGTCGATTTCCTCTTTCAACTTCCAGGCTGTATGCTCACTATTTAAGAGCAGGTGCTTAAGTTGGTATCGGACCGGGACAATAAATTCTTCCGGATGTTTTTCGTAGAAAACTCGAGCCTCTTGCAGGTTCGGGAAGGAAACCTCTTTTCCCAGACTGCATAAGACTTTTTGCATCGCAATTTGATAGCTTTGCGGATCACCTTTACGGTCGTCGATCAAGCCTTGCCGGCGAGCTTCAAGAAGCAGTAAACGCTCGTTGATGATCTGGTTTAAGGCAGCTTTAGCACTGGTAAATTGACTCTGTTGGGCCACCGGGGCTGAGGTTTCGTCGCCGTGTTCTTCCTGATAACTCTTAATGCGGACCTTAACTTCAGTTTTGGTGATCGCTTCTCCATCGATGGTCGCAACGACATCTTGGGGGGCTGAACAGGCCGCCATAAAAATACAGCCCGCCAAAATGATTGACAGGCTGCAGCAGAGTTTGTGGAAGATTTTATTCAATTAATTGTCAATGACGTCGGGATGCAGAATGATCTTGTTTTTTGTTTTGAGGCCGTCGATATAATCTTTGAAAATCTGGTTTTTCTTTTCCTGGGTAAGTTTGTTTTCAATGGTGGTTCGGACTTCAGCCAAAGGTTTGGCGCTGGCTTCTTTGATCTCTACAATTTTGATAATATGGTAACCGAACTTAGTCTTTATGGGTGCGCTGATTTCATTTTTTTTAAGGGCAAAAGCGGCATCAGCAAACTCTTTAACCATGCGGTTACGCGTGAAAAAGCCGAGATCGCCTCCCTGGGCGGCACTTGGACAGGTTGATTTCTCCCGGGCTAAAGCGGCAAAATCACCGCCCTTTTTAATCTCGGCGGCAACGGTCTTAGCTTCAGTTTCATCTTTAACCAGAATATGTTGGGCTTTGACCTGTTTTTCCTGCTCAAATTCAGCTGTATGGGTCTGGTAGTATTGCTCTACGGTTTCAGTCGTCGGGGCTTTAATACGACTCTCAATCTCACGCTGTAAAAGGGCCGCCAGGACAATCTTGCGGGTTGCTTCATCAATTTGGCTGATGACGGCTGGATCTTTGTTGATCCCCTGTTTGACACCCTCTTGATAGAGCAGTCTTGAGGTTGCGAGTTGATCGAGGAACTCTTTCTGGATCTTTTTGTCACTGGCCATCTGTTTCAGGTTGGGCGGCAGTTTTGCCAGCTCAGCTTGAAATTGACTCAAGGTGATCTTTTCGGAGCCAATTTCAGCAACTATCGGGTCAGCCGCTGCGGCCCTGGCCGAAAGAGCCCCAACTGTAATTAAAAAGGCTGAAATAAAACCGATAAAGAGTGTTTGGTTGATTTTGTGCAGTATTTTGATTTTCATAAAATAATAGTCCTTTTAGGTTGATTGTCTGAAGAAGGTTAAACCTCATAGAATTACAACGAAAAGCTTTGAGCTTTGCTTCGCCTTCTTCGAAGATGGATACCCCAAGGGCACTTCCTCACTTCGTTCAGGTGCAAGCTCAGCCCGCTTCGGGCTAAAAGCCCTCGCTGGAGGTCTGTCCCCGCATCGAGACAGTTTGAAAACATAACACGTTGAGCAGTTTTGTTTTTGTTGTCAAAAAGCGCCGCTCAACTATCATCTTAATGGATTTTTTGCAATAGCTTTTCACACCAGGCGTAGAGTTCATCAGGCTCTAAGGCGACCCCTATACTCAACCAGTGATCCGGGGAGAGTTTGCAGGTTTTGGGATCCTCTTGTAAGAGGGCCATGATCTTTTCAGGGTTGGGTGGACTTTCAGGGTCAAAGTGGAGGCTTATTTTTTTGCGACTGAGCTCCAAAGCGAGAACCCGGTAGTTTTTGAGGAGGATCTTCAGGTTTTTAAGGCGCAACAGGTTGAGCACCTCCTCCGGTGGCAGGCCGCAACGATCACTCAGTTCATCTTCGAGCTGGGTCAGCTCAAGTTCATTTTCGGTGGTTGCGATTTTCTTGTAAAATTGCAGTCTTAAGGTCAGATCAGGGAGATAGGCTGGGGGGATATGGGCTGAGAGGTTGACTTTTACCTCAGGTTCAGGGATCTTGACCTGATAATTGCCGCGGGCTTCGTTAATCGCTTCGCCGAGCATCTCCTGGTAGAGTTCATAGCCGATGGCCGAGATCTGGCCCGATTGTTTTTTACCTAAGATGTTTCCGGCTCCGCGAATCTCAAGATCCTGCATGGCGATGCGAAATCCGGCTCCTAAGGTGTTGGCTTCAGCCAGAGCGTTGAGGCGTTTACGGGCATCAGATGATAACCTCTCAAGTTCCGGGACCAAAAGGTAGGCGTAAGCTTTGCGTTGCGAACGGCCGACCCGGCCGCGCATCTGATAGAGTTGGGCAAGTCCGAAATTCTGAGCATTTTCGATGATCATAGTGTTGGCATTAGGGATATCAAGGCCTGATTCGATTATTGTTGTACAGAGCAGCATATCATATTTATGTTCGGCAAAGCCCAGCATTACTTTTTCAAGTTCATTTTCTCGCATCTGGCCGTGGCCGATGCCGATTTTGATTGCGGGCATCAGTGCTGCAAGGCGGGCGGCCCGGGCCTCGATGGTGGCGACACTGTTATGAACAAAAAAGATCTGGCCGCCGCGGTCAATCTCTTTTTCCACCGCTTCCTTGATGATAAGGTCATCGTAGGCAGCGACAAATGTGCGGATTGCGAGACGGTCGCGGGGGGCAGTTGTGATAGCACTTAAGGAGCGCATTCCTGAGAGTGAAAACTGGAGGGTGCGGGGAATCGGGGTCGCACTCATCGAGATGACGTCAAGATGTCTTCTGAAGTTCTTTAATTTCTCTTTATGACGGACCCCGAATTTATGTTCTTCATCAAGTACCAGGAGGCCTAAGTCTTTGAATGAGACATCTTTTTGAAGCAGGCGGTGGGTGCCGATAACAACATCAATGGTGCCCGCGCGTAAGCCTTCAGCGACTTGCTTTTGCTGGGCTGCAGTCCGGAAACGGCTTAAAACGGCAACCTTTACTGGATAGTTTGTCAAGCGCTCTTTAAAGGTCTCAAAGTGCTGTTGGGCAAGGACTGTAGTCGGCACCATAATGCCCGCCTGGCGGCCCGATAAAACGGTTAGAAAAACGGCTCGTAAAGCGACTTCGGTCTTGCCGAAACCGACATCGCCGCTGATCAGCCGATCCATCGGCTTTGGCGCCGTCAAATCGGCGATGACCTCGTTGATGGCCCGCTGTTGATCGACGGTCTCCTCGTAGGGAAAGGAGGCCTCAAACTCACGAAAAAGGTGGTCCGGCGGGAGGCAGGCCCGGCCTTCCATCACCTCTCTTTCAGCATAGAGATCGAGCAGCTCGAGAAGTAGGTCGTCGATCGCCTTGCGGGTTTTTTCTTTGGCTGCGGCCCACTGGGGACCTCCGAGTCGGCTTAAGTTAGTCGAGGAGTCGCCGCTGCCGTGATACTTATGGAGTTGATCAAAAGAGTCGACCGGGACATAGAGCAGGTCTTCGCCCTGATACTCAAGGATCAGATATTCGTTGACGATGCCCTCGACGGTGAGGGTTTTAAGGCCCTGATAACGACCGATGCCATGCTCGATGTGGGTAATCTTGTCGCCTTGTTTGATTTCAGCAAAATCATCAAAAAACGATTCGCGACTCTCTTGGGACGGGCTGGTTGCGGCCCGAATCTTCTGTTTTACCCCGAAGAGATCGGTGTCGCTGAGAAAAAGAATTTTTTCTGATGGGAGCTGGACGCCTTGACTTAAATGGGCGCTTATCAGAGAGATGCTTTGCGTGGCGCTACTCTCAGTAATACTCTCAGGTTTTGAGGCAACCCTAACCGGCAGGCCGTAATCTAAGAGCAGGGCTTTGAGGCGTTCACTGGTGGTCTGGTTACGGCCGGCCAGAAAAATTTGGTAACCTTGGTTGAGATGCTCTTTAAGTAAGTTTGCGGCTGCACTGAGGGGATTTTCACCGCTTCCTGCCGCAGCTTGGGTGATACTGTTCTTTAAGAAGAGGTTGTCTCTGGTTTTGAAAAATATCTCCCGGGTCTGGTTTTCTGGAGGGCTCTTTTCCGGGTTGAGGTGGCTGGCTTTCGGCTGGTAGTTGAGCTTGTTTAGATAGATTGTCGATTGACCGGGAGGGGCTTTGAAAACTTTCTCCGGGGCCATAAAGTAAGCCTCAGGAGGATAGGCTAAGCGCTCTTCTCCTAAAGCCCGTTCATAGCCTTCTTTGAGCTGCTGATAGAGATCTTCAAGCTGCTCTTTGAGAGCTAAAGGGTCGATGAAAATAGCGATACTCTCTGGTGGGAAAAAATCGTTCAATGAATGCCATTGCGGTTCAAAGGCCGGCAGCCAGGCTTCAAATCCGGGGCGATTTGGATTTTGGGCAAGTTCTTCCAGGGCAGGGCCTAAAGCGATATGAGAATCGTTGAGTTCGACAAAGCGTTGTCGCACTCTTTTGCGAGCCGGTTCCAGATCGGTCGGGGGCAACACCTCACGGGCTGGGCCGAGATCGATGAATTCACATTCACGTTTCTGACTGAGTTGGGTGAGGTGGTCAAAGGGGCGAATCGATTCAATCTCATCACCAAAAAAATCAAGCCGCATAGGTTCGTCATGCAGGGTTGAAAAGATATCGATAACGCCGCCGCGAACACTGTAATCGCCGGGTTCATCAACCACCGGAACCCGGGTATAACCGGCTTTTTCAAGTTGTGTAAAAAGCTTCTCGCGGTCGACGGTTTGGCCCCATTCGAGACGGGAAAAACGTTGATAAAAAGTTTCGGGAGCGGGCAGGCGATGACCATAAGCGGCAATTGTGGTGAAACAGAGAAAATTTTCAAGATTGCGGGCCTGGGCCAGGGTTTTAATGCGTTCGCGTTCAATTCTGCCGCTGCGCAAGGTTTCCCGGTAAGCCAGGCGCGGCAACGGGGGCAGGGTTATCAGTTTAGGTGGAGGAGTATTTGGCGGGACGATTTCAAGATAGGCGGCAACCTCACGGCAAAGATCCTGGCTTTTTTGAAAGTCGTCACTGATTACGATATAGCCCGGACTTTTAAGCTGGCAAAAGCGGCTCAAGAGCAGGGCCGGGGCTGAGCCCTGCAGGCCGCTGAGGTGAATTGTTTCAGTTTTGCCAAGAGCGTCAGCAATATTCTCTAGGGCGGCTTTGAAGGGAGGGCTAGGCGGTTTGCTCAATTTTAATTAAAACCTTTCTTTAAAAAGATCTGTAGAGTTTTTTCGACCTCCTTGACATCGACTCTGGTGTTCCAGCAAGGGCCTTCGGGGCGTTGGTTGAGAATGCCGTAGACCGGCAGTGGGAAGGTGTCGTGAATGCCGCTGGTCAGATCGCGTTCACAGGCTACGGCAATGATGATCTGAGGTCTGTGGTCGCGGACAATTTTTCGGGCCAGAGTGCCGCCGCTAGCGACCGCAATCCGAACCTTGTAAATATTGGCAAGTTTGATCAGGTCGTTGATGTCGCATCTGCCGCATTGTTGACAATTATCAATGTTGATGGTGATGCGATGTTGGCAGTCGGCTCTCTGCAGGCAGTGGGGCAGGAGGATAAGGAGGCGTTCTGGAGGGGTCGAGTTGCGGTTTCCCGAGATCAGCAGGCGATTGTTGATCTCGATAAATGAGTTGCGAACGTCCTCTTTGAGAATCCCTAAACGAGGTCCTAAAAGCTCCATTAAGGGGAGAAATATTTTAATCCCCAGACCCCTAATTTTTTGCGTAAAGGGCAGGTCTTTTTCCAAGAGTATTGAAAAAATAAGGGCCGAAATAATGCCGCTTAAGAGGATGAAGGCGAGGCCGGCGACGATCTGGGCTAGTAGGGTCAGCCCGGGATGGAGATGATTTAAGCCGATTGTCGCAATCCAGCCGCCGATCAAGATCAACACCATGATAAGCGCAAAGGTGAGCCCTAAAAGACCGATGAAGATCCTTTTTTTGGAATGTTGCAGTTGGGCTTCTGAGTTTGTTTGAGAGGTCATTTAGCGGGTGCCGAAAAAATCATTTTCTCGGGCTTTATAGCCGCGTAAGAATTCACTGGCGCTCCGGGTTGGTTTGCCGGCTATCTGGAGACGCTCAATGCTTAAGGCGCTAGCTTGGCCGCAGCCCACCAGGAGTCGGTCGTTGTCGATGAAAATTGTTCCGGGGGTTATATGGAGCGGGGCTTGAGCGAGTCGCGACTCGATTATCTTGACTCTCTTGCCCCGGTGAAAGGTGTAGGTTCCGGGCCAGGGATTTAAGCCTCTGATACGATTAAAGAGGGCTTCGGCCGGGGCCTGCCAGTCGATAAGGCCATCCTCTTTTTTGAATTTTGGGGCCAATGAGGCGAGGCCTTCGTCCTGCGGGTGCGGCGTCAGATTTCCGGTTTCAAGTTCGTTGATTGTACGCCAGACCAATGGTGCTCCTAAGAGGCTTAAGCGTCTAGATAGTTGGGGCAAGGTCTCATGGTCAAAGATAAAGCTGGGTTCCTGGAGTAAGACCTGGCCACAATCGATTTTCTCGCCAATCAGCTGTGTAGTGACGCCGGTCATCGGTTCACCGTTGATCAAGGCCCAAGGCATCGGTGCCGGGCCCCGGTAGGCGGGCAGCAGGGAGGGATGAAGGTTGATGGCTGCTTTTTGGGGCAGAGCAATTGTGGCTGGACTCAATTTGACGCCATAATCGACAAGTACCAGATAGTCCGGGGCAAACTCGATAATCTTCTGATGGCATTCCGGAGCATTGATATTTTTTGGGGTTTCAATGTCGATCCCAAGGTTTAAGGCAGCCGCTTTGGCCGGCGTTGCAGTTTTTTGACGGCCTCGGCCTTTGCCCTGGTCTGGTTGCGTGAAGAGCTTGAGTTCAACCGCAGGTCGTTGTTGGGTCAGTAATTCCAAGGTGGGAAGCGCAAATTCCCCAGAAGCAAGGAGCGTAATCTTCATGATTGGTCGAGGGTTCCTTTTTTGAATTTACGGTCGTAGATGTTTCGTTTTAAGCGGCTGATTCGATCGATGAAAAGAATTCCCTGAAGGTGGTCGAGCTCATGCTGGAGGACGATTGCGGGGAAATCCTCCAAGGTTAACTCCACCTCTTTTTCATTTAAGGTGTAGGCTTTAACGACAATTTTCTGGTGGCGAGGAACCTCGGCGGTATAGCCTGGGACACTTAAACAGCCTTCGGTAATCCCGGTTTGACCTTCGTAGGTGATAATCTCGGGATTGATCAGAACCATTGGTTCAGGCTTGTCCTTTTCGCCGGGATCAGCAACTATAAGGCTTAGGGAATGGCCGATTTGGGGGGCGGCCAGGCCGACCCCGGGGGCCTGGTACATGGTTTCCAGCATATTTTCAGCCAGCTGCCGGATGTGGTCGTCAATGTTCTGGATTTTTTCAGTTTCTTTTTTTAAGACCAGCGCTGGATAGACATCAATGTTGAGAATGCTCATTTGGGTGACGGTATCTTTATGAATTAAAAGTTTAGAGTTTATTATGAAGGGCAGAGACTATAGTCAATCATGCTAAAACATGTCAACCTGAAAGTTCGCTTAGCTGGTCTGTTATCTCCTGGTAATCTGTCTTGTTGTTGTAGGTTTGTCCGATAAACTGGACGATCCTGTCGTTTTTATCGGACAAAACGTATTGTCATCTCATCTGGAGCTGAAATATAATTTTTATAAATATGTGATTTATGATAAATTCTCTCTTTGTTCCAAGATGTTTATACTTATTGTACAATATTGCATAATAGGATTGATATTTGTTCTGATTCTTATGCTAGATAAATCTACCGAGATACACTATCTCAATGGAGTTTCCGGCCGTGGTGTCGGAATGGATGTGGTGAAAAAAACGATCGAAAAACTGCGTGGTGTTGTGGAGGTTGATTCAAATCCAGGTTTGGGTTCGGTAGTCTCCATCAAAGTGCCGTTGACTTTGGCAATTATTGACGGTATGGTAGTCATTGTAGGACATGAGCGCTATATTATTCCAACCCTTAATATAATTGAATCCTTGCGTCCCTTGCCCGAGCAGTATCTTATATTAAATTTGCGCGTTTGAATTTGATGCATGATTTTCCGTTTAAGAATCGCTTTGACTGTATCTTCTGTCGCAATGTGATGATCTATTTCGATCGTCAAACTCAAGGTCAACTGGTCAATAAATTCAGCTCCTTTCTTAATCCTGGGGGCTACCTTATGATTGGTCATTCGGAGAGCCTGACCAATGTCAATTATGATCTCACCTATGTTCAACCTTCACTTTACAGGAAAAAGGGCTGATGTCTCTGGTTACAGTCGGAATCGCTGATCTTAAGGTCAGTAAAAATCCTGAGGATACGCTAGTTACTTATTCTCTCGGTTCATGTATCGGTCTGGCGATCTATGATCCGGTGGCCAAAATTGGCGGGATGTTGCACTATATGCTGCCGGATTCGTCAATTAACCAAGAAAAGGCGGAAAAAAATCCGGCGATGTTTGCAAATAAGGGCATACCTTTACTGTTTAAGGAGTGCTATAGTCTCGGAGCGGATAAAAAGCGGATGATTATTAAAGTGGCTGGCGGCAGCCAGATTATGGATGCGGCTGGTACCTTTAATATCGGTAAACGTAATTATGCGATTTTGCGTAAAATGTTCTGGAAAAATAATGTTATGATCGACGGTGAGGATATTGGTGGCAATTGTAACCGAACCATGTATATGCAGCTTGATGACGGCCGCATAAATCTGAAAATATCTAAGAAAGGGATGGTAGAGTTATGAGCTTTATGGAAGAGATCATTGCCGCAGTCGATGAGATGCCTCCTTTTCCCCAGGTTGTGCAGCGGGCTATGCAGGCGTTGGCTGATCCAGAATATGAAGTTTCTGGATTGGTTGATATTCTAAAGGTCGACCAAGCGGTTACTGCCAATATTCTAAAACTCTGCAACTCAGCCTATTTTGGCTTGCCGCGCAAGGTTGCTTCTCTGAAAGAGGCAGTAGTTTATTTAGGGGCCGACCAGCTGCGTCAGTTGCTCCTCTCCGGGGCCGCCAGCAAAATCTACGAAAAGCCCACTCAAGGATATGCCCTGTTTGCCGATGAACTTTGGCGCCATGCTTTAGCAACAGCGGTCATGGCTCAGGTTTTACGTCGCCATCTACGTCTCAAGATTGATGAAAATATGGTTTTTACCGCGGCTTTACTCCATGATGTCGGCAAGGTTGTCTTAAGTGCCTTTGTGAAAGATAAGTATCGAGCTATAGAGAGTATGGTCGAGGAAGGGGAGAGCTCTTTTCAGGAAGCAGAGAAAGTGGTCTTAGGCTTCGACCATGCTGAAATCGGTGGTAAAATAGCTGAGAAATGGGAATTCCCCCCCGAGATTATTGCCGCGATCTCTTTTCACCATGAACCTTCTCGCTCCGCTAAAGAGTTTAGACTTCTGGCCGAACTTGTAGCTTTGGCTAATAACCTTGTGGTGATGGTTGGCTATGGTACCGGGGTTGACGGTTTAGCTTGTCGGGGACATGACCTTTTATTGAAAAAAATGAAGATAACGGAAAAAGATCTTGAGGTTTTGCTCATTGAATTTCAGATTGAGATGGAAAAAACCTGCGATATTGCAGGTCTTAGTGAGAGTTGATGTTGGCGATATTGTGCCTTTAAATAAAATGTCAGAGAAGGTTTTGCCGGCGTTGTAAGAACTTTGTAACTATTCAGTCATCGCCTCTAGCTGCCGGGATTGGGGTCATTGCTGGTAAAAGGTGCGTTAGCACCCCAGCTTTGACCCCGTTCATGAGGGCGAAGCGATGTTCAGCGTTGTTAAATACAACTTTACGGTGGGTTGGCTGAATAGTTGTAAGAACTTTAATCATATGGTTAGCATAAAAAAGGGACCAGATAAGGCCCCTTTTTTATTTTGTCATGATAACTTTAGTTTGGAAAAAAACTTCCAGGTAGGGAAGATTAACGCGGGGTGAAGAGAGTTGTAGATGAGTGCCCGGAGCTTGATTGCCGGTGACCGCTTGTTCAACCTCAAGGGCTAATTCAGGGATTAAAAGTAGTGACTTGCGCCCCCATTCGGCAATGACAATACCTAAACCTTGCCAATCTGGATGCTGTTTCAGGAAAACCAGGGTCCAGTGACGGTTAGAGAGACGTTCTGCTTGGCGAATGCGACCGCTGGTTGAGCTTACCGCTGCAATCCGAGCCGTGATCTGCTTTTCATCCAGGGTCGGTAAACCTGCGAGATGGAGGTGGAGCTGTTGATGGGCAATCAGGTCAAGGTAGCGCCGCAGAGGGCTGGTTACCCTGATGTAGGCATTTAGTCCAAGGCCAAAATGGGAGAGCGGGGAGGAACTCAGGCGTCCGGGCCGCATCGCCCGGCGTTTGGCATACATGCCCACTAAATTTGGCAAATCGCCAATTTCAGGCATCTCATTGGGCGGCGTTTGCCCTGCATGTGGCATTGCCAGGCCATGTTTACTGGCATATTGGGCGCAAGCCGAGCCCGCCATTAACATCGCTTCGCTAACCAGATTTCGACTTTTCAGATTTGGTAGGGGAGTTATGGTTATGCCATTGTTAGCAACCTTGATTTTGCATTCGGGAAGATCGATTTCGACGGCCCCGGCTCTTAATCGCTGTTCCCGGTGAGATTTGGTCAAAGTGAGAATCTTTGCCAGCTGCGGGTTTTTAGTGAGCAGTTTTTCTGCCTCATTGTAGCTTAAACGGGTTACTCTGATCAGGCTGGGGATGATTTCAAGATCGAGGATGCAGCCTTTTTCATCAATCTCCATAGCGAAAGAGAGGGCTGGTGATCTTTCTTGCAGGCCAATCCCGAGTTTCTCGGTTAGACTAGCGGGCAGCATGGTCTGGATGCTTTCTGGCAGATAGAGGGTTGCGGCCCGCTCTCTGGCGAGTTCGTCAATGGGGGTGTCAATGCCGATCAGGCTGGCAACATCAGAAATATGAACCCAGAGTCTCTTGCCATCAAAACTTATAGCATCGTCAGGGTCGTTACTGCCCTCATCGTCAATCGCAAAAGTCTCAAATTCGGTCAAATCGAGGCGTTTTTCATGCGGAAATAGGAGTGTCTCCTGCGGCAGATTATCAGGGGAATCGCTGCAAGCTAAATCGAGGCGTAGTGGGTAAGGATTAAATGATGTTTCCCAATATTTCAAGTCAACCAAGAGGGCGTGGGCATTCTCGCGTGACTGTTGGCGGCCGAGATGTTGTAAGAGTCGGCTTTCGGTAGCCCGTTCCAGGGCCAGATTTTCAACTTCGCTAAGGAAAACTCGATCGGAGTCAATGATGGTTTTTTTTTCGACTCTTGCAATAAATGATTGCCAGCTTTCATGGCGGGCTTGCTTGGCCGCCCTTTTCTCAAGTTCTTTAAGGATATCTTCGTCTGAGCGGGCCTTTATAGAGTTTGGTGATCCATGAAAATGGATCCCGGTTGTCACAATTTGCCAGGCACTCCAGATCGCCGAAGCACTGGACTGGTTGAAAACCAGCTCAGCAATATCCTCTAAAGTGGTCGCTTCACCGCTTAATAGAGCCCGTGCTTCTTCAAGCTCATCGGGGTCATGGTCTAATATGGTTAATTGGGTTACGGGGCCGGGGTGCAGGCAGGTAATATCTTTGGGCCGAACTTTTTTGCTTTGGTTTTGGGAAAGGAGGGCTATCTCAATTTTGTCGCCAAGTCCGATAAGCTTTGCCGGGTGACTTTTGTAAAGCAGTAGAGCTCCGATTCTGAGGTTTGAAATAGTCATATTGCGGGGATTTTTCAAACCTTCTGCAAAAAGAAGAGCTCTTTGCTTACCTGTTCAGGGCTTTCGAGGTTGAATTCGAGCATCCTGCGCAGGTGGGTCATACTCTCAGCATCGTAACTGGTAAACTTGAAACCGTAATGGTCTCCATCAAGGTGAACCAGACGGGCACTGAAGTTCATCGAGATGCTGGAAGAGGGTAGAAAGATTTTAAGCAAAGCGTCATCATTTAAATTGAGGGGCAGCTTGTTACTTGAGCTTAACAGAGCACCTTTCAGGGAAATGTCTAAAAGTTCGCCGCCGTAAGGGTGTTCTTCAATCTCAATTTTGGTATGGGCCTGGAATTTTATCCGGCTGAAATTACGGTGCTCTTCCATCTGCTCCTCCTGATTTTCCTACTCAATATTTTGTAACTATTCAGCGAAAAAAAGAAAAGCCCAAATATGGATTGATTTCAGTAAATTCTGGGGACATAACACGATTCTCCGAAGGAAACCGGGATTGTGTACCCTGAATTTGTGGGTTGGCTGAATAGTTACAATATTTTTTACTAAGCCCAACTATAGCCTATCTGTTCCGGGCGCAACTGTCAACCTTAAATGCTAACTCTTTTCGCTTCTTTTTTCACATCCCGGGCCGCTGATGGAGCTTTTTCCTCGAGAAAGCGGTTGGACTGTGATCTGCGTGCCGATTCGTTCTTTTAAGGCCGGGACATGAGAGATGATGCCGATCAGCTTGCCCCTTTCCTGGAGGGTGGAGAGGGTCTCCAGAGCAGTCTCCAAGGCATCTTCATCAAGGGTGCCAAAGCCCTCGTCAAGAAATAGCGAGTCAACCCGGACGTTTTGACTGGCCATCTTTGAGAGGCCCAGAGCCAGAGCGAGGCTGACAATAAAACTTTCGCCTCCGGAAAGATTTTTGGTCGATCTGATTTTGCCGGCCTGATAGCTGTCGACCACATTCAGTTCAAGCGGCTGCTTGTGGTCGCGGATAAGCAGGTAACGGTCAGACATCTCCATAAGTTGCTGGTTGGCATGTGATACCATCAATTCAAAAGTAAGACCCTGGGCGAAATTCCTGAATTTTTTACCGTCGGCAGAGCCGATCAATGTATGTAGAGAAAGCCATCTGGCTCGCTCTTTTTTTTGAATTTCGATCAACCGGTGTTGTTGCTGATGTTTACTCTTAGCGGCTTGGTTGTCACTGAGTTTCTGTTTTCTGGCGCCAATCTCCTGGCCAAGCTTTTGCAACAACTCTGAGACTTTTGCCTGTTCCAGATTGAGCTCGGTCAGGGGTTGTTCCGTGAGTTTTCTGGTGACCTCCTCAGCTAAGCGTTTTTCCCGATCTTTTTTGCGAGCTTCTATTTCAGCTTTTTTGTCATGAAGATCCTGGGCTTTTTGACTTATTCTCATTATCTCCGGGCGCGTAATTTGAGAGGAAATAACGGCTGCTTCATCGGCAAAACCGGATTTTTTACAGTTTGCCAGGAAACCAGGTTCGAGCCTGTTCAGATCCGGTTCTATTTTAGCCAGATTTTCATTTAAGGCGGAGATCCGGGTCTTTAGATTATTTAATTGCTGTCGGCTTTGATCTCGTTTATCTTGGCATATTCTTGTCGTTTTTTCATTTGCCATGACCAGGCCCTCAAAACGGCGTTCGGCAACGCTTGGGTCCTTGTCACGATATAAATCTTTGCGTTCATCGTCTATTCGCTTAAGCTCTTTTTTCTGATTGTTCTCTTCGGCTATTTTCCCGTTTATGGAACCGTTGAAGGTTTCAGCTCTAACTTCAAGGCTTTTAAACTCTAAATTCAGCTCAACCACACTCTTTTCAATTCCAGCTCTTAGCGTTTGCTGCTCTTGCCATTTTTTTAAACGGTCATTAAGAGAGTGGGTGATTGCTTTAAGGTTGTTAGTGGTGATTTCAGTGATGTTAAATGGTTTCAGGGTTGGAATAAGTTTATCTTGAATGCCAGCGTGTTTAAGCACAGCCATCTGCAGCTCATTTTCCAGGCGTTGGAGGCTTGCTAGAGAATCATCTTTGCTGTGTAAAGTCTGCAGGCACTGTTTTTCTGCTTCGTTAAAATCTGAGGCTAGCTTTTTTACTTTTGCTTCAAGGGTTTTGAGGTTGCTTTCGAGGGTTTCCGCCGTTTCAATTAAGTTGCCCAGCTTTTCCAACTCTTTCTCTGTATTATCAATCTTGGGGGAGTTACCTTGTACAAAAGGGTGGTGTTTAGAGCCACATAACGGGCAGGCCTGGTTCTGGACTAATTTAATTCGTTCATCTTCCAGGTTTTCAATCTTTTTCAGATAGGCCCTTTCGCGTAAATGGCCCTCATATTCAGCCCGGAACTCTCTCAGCCGGCGATCACCCAAAAGTCTGCTCATCGCCTCGTTTGTCAGTGATACCTGGGTTTGGGCCGCAGCATGCTCTTTTTGTAAAGTCTGGCATAATGTCTGCTGTTTGTCTAATCGTTTCAGATCTGATTGAGATTGATTTTTGAGCTCTTTTAAGCGGCTTTTTAAAGCTGAAATATTATCGTTTTCGGTTTTTAAGCTTTTGAGCTGTTCATTGATTCCGGTAAGCTCGGACAGCAGTGCGGTATCATCGGCATGGGCTGAAAGATAGATATCTATTGTGGCTAGTTTTTTGCCGGCCGCTGTAAGCTCGTTTAATAGCTTTTGCTGCCCCTCTCGGTTTCCTGAAAGCTGAGTCTCAAGTTTGTGGCATTCTCTTGCGACAATTTTTAAGGAGGTCTGTTTTTCGGATATAAGCACGTCAAGAACTCGAACTTTTTTAGTTATTTCAAGTTCTTTTTTCTGCTCGTCCCGGCTGGTCAAGAGCTCAAGTTCGGCTCGATTAAGGGTGTTTTCCTGGGAGCTCAGAGCCTTCTGCAGAGCTGGAAGTTGAGTTTTTGCCAGACTTAAGAGCTTGCTATCGTGTTTCTGTTGCTCTCTTTTTGATCTTAAAGTCGCGTATTCACTTTCGAGTTCCGCCGCTTTCAGGGCTCGTTCCAGGGTGACTCTCTCAGCCGTAAAATCTTTTAAGTTGTTTTCTGAAATTTCAGTTTCCTGGTTGATTTTGATCAGTTCAGCTTTAAGTTCAGTGATTGAGTTAAGCCATAAAATAGCTTTTTCGAGAGCTCTGTTTTTAATGCTGAGATCCTGCTCATTTTTTTGTTGATTTACGAGCTCCTCTTTTAATTTAATTTCCTCTTCATCACTTAAAATAGCTATACCAGCGCAGGCGGCTTTTAAGAGTTCAAGCTTTCCCTCCTCTTTCTGTTTACGTTCGTGAATTCGTCTCGAAATTTCACTGTAAATTTCGCTGCCAGTGAGCTGTTCAAGAATGGGTGCCCGCTCATCCGGTGAAGCTTGCAGGAAGGCGGCAAAACCGCCTTGAGCCAAGAGCATAGATCGTGTAAAGCGCTCAAAATCCATCCCTGTTTTCTCTTCAACAGCGGTCGCAACATCACGTTTTTTTGATTCTAAAATACGACCGCTGGCAGCGTCTGAGATCTCGTGTTTTGAGTCAGCCAGCTTGCCGGTGGCCTTTTTACGCGCCCGATGCTGACTCCAATGACAGCAAAACTCGCCTGCCCGGGTCGCAAACGTGACTTCCGCAAAGCACTCCCCGGTCTGTTGCGACATGATCTCATTATTGGTTTTACTGATCGCCTTTAGACGAGGGGTGCGCCCATACAGGGCCAGGCAGATGGCGTCAAGAATGGTTGATTTGCCGGCTCCGGTCGGCCCGGTAATCGCAAAAATCCCACTCTCGATATATTCAGGAGTGGTAAAGTCAATAGCCCACTCACCGACCAGCGAATTAAGATTTTTAAAGCGTAAATTTAAAATTTTCATAGATTTTTAGTAGTTGTGGCGGACGGATTATATTTCATCTCTATCTTCCTCCTGCAAATCTTGAACAATCTCTTTGAAGGCCTGGATCAGGAGCGGTCGTTCTGCGTTGTCTACTTCATGGCTATCCAGGCAGCGGACAAAGACTTCATCTATATCCAGATCATCAAGTGTCTCTTCCTGGTTGCTCTGCTTTAGGATGCGCTCAATGAAACGTTGGTTCTTGATCTTTAAAATCTCTATTTTTGAACCTGTAATCGCTTCATCCATAAGTTCCTGAAGATTGCCGACGACCTCAATTCCGCTGTATTCAATCTCCAGCCAGGCGTTACTTGATTCTCCTTTCAAGGCATCGATCCGGGTTTTGATTTTATCAATCCCGCCAACAATTTTTTCCAAGATTTGAAAGGGCGGAACTGGATGTTCACTGACCTGATGAGCCCGGCCGTTAAATTCGACCACGATGACACTCTTTTTCTGAGCGGCTTCGCCATAGCCCATGGGGATTGGTGAACCGGAGTAGCGGATATGTGCAGATTTTCCGACTTGTTGCGGAATATGCAGGTGCCCTAATGCCAGATAATCGAGGCCCTCTGGAAAAATTTCTTCGCCGACATGGGCCAATGAGCCAACGTAAAGCTCCCTGACCCCATCGCCGTCAATCGTCTTGCCGCCGGTTGTAAAGAGGTGCCCCATGCCGATGATCGGGATATCGCCATATTCTTCCTGTCTCTTTTCTGCAATCCTGCAGACCTCGGCATAGTGTTTCTGCATACCTTCAACCAACTTTAAATTCTTATCGGCAACCGTTTCTCCAGCTTCTACATTACGGATGTCACGATCCCTTAAGTAAGGGACCGCGCAGACGATAGCTTCGGGGATATTGCTCGGGCTGCAAAGAGTGATGACCTCAGTTTCCAGGTTATCACTGGTTGAACCAATCACAAAAACATTTAAAGCTCGCAAAAGTCCCTTCGGGGCGTTCAAAAAAGAGGGCGAATCATGGTTGCCCGCAATTACCACGATATGCCGGCAACATGACCTTGAAACCCGGCCGAGAAAGCCATAATAGAGTTCCTGGGCGCGGTTGCTCGGAGTGCCGTTATCAAAAATATCCCCGGCCACCAGCAAGGCATCAATGTTTTCGCTGACAATCAAATCTGCAAGCCAGTTAAGAAATGCTGCAAACTCATCATAACGTTTCCGGCCATAGAGAGAGCGGCCCAGATGCCAGTCTGAGGTGTGAAGGATTTTCATGGTATTTTACCGTTTTTTATCAGCTTCTTTTCGAGTTTACAGAACTTTCTGCAGGGATGCGTTTTGTGCCCATTTTAATATGCTGAGTAATGAAATAGATATAAAAAAACCGAAGCCATTGATTAGCTTCGGTTTTTTAGAACATCCGGGAATAAATATTGGCACAATATATTATGATTCGTAAAGAAAAATCAAGGAGAATAAATTCTGTTATATTGTCAGCCTCTGAGTGTAATTAGTTTGGAGTTACAATTGAGGCATCTCAGATTGTGTCGATTTCGTTTAATGGTGAATATGAAAGATCCCCCAACATATTCAGTTTTGACATAATGGTAGCCCCTAATATCGAATCCATGGTAAAGCAGACTTGTGGACATACGATGTTCCTCCCTGTTGGATTTGGAGGTTTATTCGAGTCCAGAGAAGTTGATGTAGCGGTATTATGTTCAATTTGAGTTGGCACAACTACTTGGGGGATAACAAAACCATGGGATTTAAAAATAACCAAATAGTTGTTCGCTTGTCAAAAATAACTGTTTTGCTCGTTATATTTCTAATGACATGCGGAGGTGGAGGGAAGGAAACAAAATCTAACGGAAATTTTCTCGATACCGCGAACTCGGTAATTCAATATGAAAAGGATAATCCGTCTTCCAGTCAGGGTAACTTTGGACAAGAGAAGATAATATCAAAAAGAAGTTTCTCCGGTAGTGCTAATATGACAATTCAATATTATAGATATGATCCTTTTTCGGGTCGGGATGTTTTTGTTGAAGAAAAGCAATATCATTACAGCGTTTATATTTTCACGAAGGCTCCTTTAAAAATTGGAGCTATTAGTGAGTCTAACCCGATTAATATTTCTATTTATCCCAATCGAGATTCTTCTACTGTAAAAGAAGGACACATAGATATTAAGTCAGCAACACTTTTAACGGTTAACAGTTTTCAAGATTTGCTGTTGCAATATTGGAATTTAACTTTCGTTGGAGATAAATTTAGTGGCACTCTTGTAGATACACATACGGCAGAGGCTAGTGCGGCAAATTTGTTATGGGCTTGGGAGGATATGGCTGGTCTTAAAACAATTAAGCCTTTTCCAATTGCAGTAAACACAACTATGCAGGGAGTAGTAAGCAATACTGAGTTTAAGTTAACCATACAGGGGACTACAACTGACACTTACAGGAAATTTGTGGTCAATATCACTGGGTAGTGAAAGAGGTTGAAAAAGTAACATGATATATGACTCATATAGGAGTAATCCAGTCTGGATATTGCGACTCTATCTGATAATGATTAATTGAAGTCATGTGCGAAAAAGATCAATTTTTTACATGAGGTAATGATGTCTACTTTTTGTGAATCTTGAATTGAAACCAAGTAGTAAGTTTTATACCGCCTAAGCGGCTGAAAGTTTTTCTGCCTGTCGCAAGACCAACTCAGTGGCATCATCGCGTTTATCCGGGGGGTATTTATATTTTTTCAGGAGTCTTCGGATCATAAACTTTCGAGCCAAACATGTAAAGCAGGCTCGTCGGTATAATCGAAACAACGGGAACCTGTACTCTGGTTTTGATAGTGGGAGGGATTGGACTGTTGTTGTTGTTGGGTGCGATTAGGTAAATTTCTAGGTGGCCGATGCGCCAAACTTTCCGAAAAGTGTCAAGCTGGAGACCTTTAGTGACTTGTTGGAGGTCTCCAGCGATTACTTACTTAAAATAAATATCCCGAAATTTCCGCCACTTAAGATCTTTTGGTTTTCAACTTTCAATTCTAGTAGGTCAATTAAAGATGGTAGTCCACCATTCTTAATAAAATGACAATAATTAGTGTAATGTTCTCTTCCAGCAAGAAATTCAATAAGATTTATTATTAATTTAGAATACAATCCCTTTGCTTTGTTAATTGGCCCCGGATGATAATCAATCAACAGAATTCGGCCCTCATTTCGTAATACTCGTTTTGCTTCTTTAAGAATATCCAATCTTACTTTTTGTGGGACTTCGTGTAAGATTAAAGAACAAGTAATAAGGTCAAATTGATCGTTCTTGAAATCCATATTTGTCGCACTGCCAATACTGAGATTTGCCTCTTCTCCTAGTTTTTTGCTCGCAATATTGATCATGGAAGGTGATAAATCAATCCCGAAAATTTTACTTGTATACTTTTTATAACAAGTGAGAAATGAGCCTGTTCCGCATCCGATATCTAAAACGGCCATGTCTTCATTGACAGGGTATATTTCCAAACCGGTTGCCTTTAAACCACTTATTAACGGCTCTATAATTCTGTCATACCACTTTGCTGAATTTTTATATTGATCTCTCATGTTATTGAATAGATTCGAATTTTTTTAACCCTTCCAGTTCTTTTAATGCGATACTCTCTTCCACTTGTTCGACCACCTCATCCCCAAAGGCGCAACTCCAGCGGAAAAAATATGAATTGTTTGGTTTTGCCGTATATTTGTAAACGCTTATAATTTTTGCCCTCGCATTATCAATTGCTACTCCAATTTATCCAATAGGCATTCTAACCTCATATTTGACCGCATATTCTCAGTCACCCTGAAACACTCTCTGATTATAATAACCATCGTTGCCAATTATAGATACAAATTCTTTATTCATAAACAAGTAATAGATAGTTAATATCACCAGTTTTTTGATGGGAGCTGGAATAGAAGGTAAGTGGCTCTTTAAGGTGAATTTTGGGTGGCTCCATTATAGTGAACCTGCGCTTTAGTGGAATGGTTTATGGTTGCTGATAATAAAACTATTAAGAGCTGTGGTGAAAAGCATTGACAGTATTTCTTCGGGTTGGTAGTGGGTTTGTTACGATGAATTTCAAATAGATTGTCCTATGGGAAGGTTTGAGGACCTAAAGGAGACTAAAAAATGCAACAACAGATTAAGATTATGCCATGTCTCGATATGCAGAACGGTCGTGTTGTCAAAGGTGTTCATTTCGTTGATATTAAAGATGCCGGCAATCCGGAAGAGTGCGCCAAAGCTTATTGCGAGGCTGGAGCTGATGAACTTGCCTTGCTGGATATCACTGCTACTGTGGAAGGCAGATCCACCATGCTTGATGTGGTCAAACGAGTTTCTGCGGTTACCACGGTTCCATTTACCGTCGGTGGAGGCATTGCTGATGTAAAATCGGCGGAAGCGGTGCTGAGTGCCGGAGCTGACAAAGTGTCTACCAGCAGTGCCGCTTTTCGGAAACCTGAAGTGATCGCGGAAATGGTGAAGACTTTTGGTGCCGACAAAGTAACGGTTGCCATCGATGTAGATCGGAATGCGGTATTACCTTCAGGTTATGAAGTCTATATTGACGGCGGACGGACAGCGACCGGCTTTGATGCCATTGAATGGGCAAAACAGGTTGACGGTTATGGGATTCCGGTCATCCTTCCTACCAGCAAGGCGGGGGACGGTGTCCAGACAGGCTATGATCTGCCGATAATTAAGGCTATCAGGGAAGCGGTTTCTGCTGATGTAGTGGCCTCCGGCGGAGCCGGGAAACTGGAACATTTTTTTGATGCTGTCCAAGCGGGCGCCTCCATTTTGCTGGCTGCGTCAGTGTTTCACTTCGGGATTATAGGGGTCGGCGATGTCAAAGACTACCTTCGTGGTAGAGGCATGAATATTCGCTGAAACTGGTCGTGAAAAAAGTTTGGACGACCGATTAGATTGCGGATTTCGAGACGATTTACGATAAAGGTTAAGTTTGACATTTGGCAGGAAGATTTAGATTGGCAGCTTAATATTTCAAACCTGGAAGAACCCGCTCCAGCAGAAGTCGGTTTTTCCGACGAGCAATTTTGGGGGCCCATTCCCAGGTCTCGAAATTGAGGTTTTTAATAGGGATCAAAAAGAAGAAGCCGAAGCTTGGTTGGCAAGTTAGAACGATATAAAACCTGGTGTTTGAGTGGTTGCAAAGATCGTTGGTTGAAAAACTGCTGAAAATGAATTAGCTTACTAAAATTTCACTGAATGGCTTTTTTAGGTGATCATTAACAATTATGGAAACAGTAAATAATATCAAATGGAAAGAAAAGCTTGTCAAGCCTGACAAAGTTATTGAAAAGATAACTCCGGGTATGACTATTTTTATAGGAACAGGTGTTTCAGAACCCTTGACATTATTTAAAAATCTTAAACAATCCAAAGATTCTAATTTGGATTTAGAAGTATTTCAATTGGTCAGTCTTGGAAATGCCATATCTATGAAAGAAAATCATTCTTCGCTATACCGCCTTAAAACCTTTTTCTCGGGATGGGATGCTGATGAAGCTATCAGTAAAGGATTGGCAGACTTTATTCCCAGCAGGTACAATCAAATTCCTGAACTTTTCAGATCAAAACAAATAAATATTGATACTGTATTTGTTCAAATTACCCCTCCGAATGAAGCTGGTTTTTGCAGTCTGGGCGTAAGTGTGGATGTGGCTCGTTTGGCAATGCAACAGGCATCATTCGTGGTGGGTGAGATTAATCAATGGATACCTCGAACATTTGGGGATACTTTTGTTAATATTTCTGATTTTGATATGCTTGTCGAAGCTGAGGAGCCGCCAATTTATTTCGACAGATGGGAAGTTGACCATGTCTATGATAAAATAGCTGAAAATGTGAGTTCAATGATTGAAGATCGAAGTTGCATCGGTTATTCAATCGGCCCGCTTTACGAAGCCCTGGCGAAGCATCTTATGCATAAAAAAGATTTGGGTATCCATACACCATTTTTTTTTGACAGCCTGATGGATCTTGTTAAAAGTGGGGCTGTCACAAATAAATATAAGAAGAATTATCAGGGTAAATCTTTAACATCCTATGCCATAGGCACCCCCGCACTTATGGCCTGGCTTGATAATAATCCGATGGTTGAATTCCAATCCATAGACCGGGTTTTCAACCCTGTACTTATTAGTAGTAATCCCAAATATGTAGCCGTGTTCTCGGCTCGTAAAGTTGATTTATATGGCAGAATCGCACTTTATACAGGTCGAGGCAATGTCGGATCAGGGCCTAGCGAAGTTATTGACTTTTTCAATGGTGCATTACTTTCTGAAGGCGGCTTAGCGATATTCGCATTACCAAGTCGTAATCTTCAAAATAAATCAAATATTGTGCTGTCTGCTGTTCAATATCCTAATCAATTCAGCTTATGGGAATCAGTCAGCATGATTGTAACAGAATATGGCATAACCAGCGTAAGGGGTCGAACTGTCCGTGAACGGGCACAGGGTCTTATTGATATTGCCCATCCTGATGATCGTCCGAAATTAGTTGAAGAGGCCAGAAAAAAAAGAATTCTATACCCAGATCAAATTTACATTAAAGAAAGTGCAAATTTATATCCGTCAGAAATAAAGGCAAAACATAAATTTAACAATGGTCTGGAAGTTTCTTTCAGGGCAATTAAACCTTCTGATGAAGAAAATATGCGAAGGCTTTTTTACCGTTTTTCTGATGAAGCCGTTTATTATCGATATTTTTCCCTGAGAAAAACTTGGCCTCATGCTAAAATGCAAGAATACGTTAATATTGACTATAAAAAGAGTCTGTCTATTGTGGCAGAAATTGAAAATGGAACGTTGATTGCCGAAGCCAGATTTGCAAGCTTTGACGTACAGGAAACCCATCCTGAAATAGCTATAGTTGTGGACGAAAAATACCAAAAATTAGGTGTTGCTACATATCTTTTAACAATGTTAATGCGACAGGCTAAAAAAAGAAATCTAAAGGGCTTTAAATTATATATTTTATCAAATAACAAAAAAATGCTGAAATTAATTGAAAAAATTGATTGGGAAGTTAACGTGAAACTTGTAAAAGGTGAATACACCCTGATTATTAATTTTTAAGCACTTTGATATATTCGAATGAAGAGGGTCTTATGGATTATAAAATTGCTTCAGAAAAGATATTGGTCGTCTGTTGGCATGGAGGCAAGTATTGGCAGTGGTAAGGTCTCTCTTTTGTTACGTATATAGAGCGATAGGCCGAGGGTGGTATTTACGATATATCTTAAGATCACTGTTTGACAGAAATATTTAGATTGTCAGTGGATATTCACGGGATATCGCACTCATTTAGTTGGTTGTTTTTAGGTTTAAATCGCAAAATAGATGTTGATTTAAAACGAGGTTTGTGATTAGTGGGATATGCGATGAAAGTTTGAGTTGCTAACCTTGCAGGAAGGTTGAGGTTGCCAGGAGCGTTTTTTGTTGTAGATGATATGGCCAGTGGAGCTGCCCCATCGGTTCCATGTTCCACCTCACCCCATTGGTTTTAACTTAGCTATTGCTGTTGAGGGAAAACATATCATGATGAAAAGCGTAAAATATCCGAAATGGAACGAGCTACAGCTTGAAGAGCAACTACCACGTCTTACCCCCGACACATCGATAGATAAAGTCTCACTTGACCATCTTGAGATAGGTATGATGGTTAAAGCCTCCGTCATGGGTGCAGTAATTAAAATGCGCCTTTCTGAAATCACCCCACCCAATAACATAGAAGCTGAAATAGTTAGAATTGACAACAAAGATGACACTATAGATGGTCTATACATTGGCGACGCCGTCTTCGTTGAACTTCATGATATGACATACCGAAAGGAAAATAGGATAACCAAGTTTTCCTCGTTTTTCTCCATCTGTGTCACCATACCATTGGTTGAGTTCTTTGAGTTTAACTGCATTTTCGATTATCATTGTCTCTTATCCTTGTAATGATAGGAGGCCTAAAGATAGGTATCTGCGAACCCATGCGTCTAGGCAACAATCAGGTTGATAAGCTATAGGTTTTGGGTTTAGGATGGTTTGAGATTGCCAGCGGCAAAATCTAATTTACAATCAACTCCTCCCAAATTAACCTTATCTGCGAAGGTTGAGGTTCTAAGATTTACGATATATCTTAAGTTGGTTGAATGGTCGGTTGGTTGAAATTGGCAGTGGTAATATTTACCTCTTCATATTGACTTCCTTTTGAATGTCGAATATTATTTACATCAGATAGACACTTATTGTAAAAGCCACTCCCGCCGAAAGACGGGGTCGGAAAGCCACGGGTCTTGTCTCCAAAATCTAAAAGACAGCCGGGTTGCCTCTTTATAAAGAACAGCCCAGCTGTCTTTTTTTGTGAATAGTTAGTAGAATGAATATCCATATTTTACGATACACCTTAACTATACTGACTGATAGAATGTTTAAATTGCCAGTAGATTTTTTGCCAGATAACTTGCTTATTCAAGGTGAAGTTGTTTTGCGTATGAAGATAATTTCATTACAGGACCTTTCACGCATAACTGAATCACCTTTTAAATGATCGTACCAAATGTAAATTTAAGAATGAATTTTTGAGTAATTTGCAATTTTAGCCTTTTCAGGAGGGTGGAATGAAACATTTGAGTGCGTTGTTTGTTTTTGTGGTTGCGGTATTGGTTCTTACAACCTCTCCGGTGATGGCTGGTGATGCTTTTTCAGATCTTTTTTCCCAGACTAAAATATGCTTTTCCCATATCGCGATTGCTGATGGTTGGGAGACTGAAGTTGCAGTTTTAAATCCAACTGCAAAAACAGTAACCGGAAATTTCATGTTCTACGATATGGATGGTAAGCAGCTTGGCAGTCCGGTGTCTCAAACAATTAACGCACATGGCCGTTACCAGGTAGAGGTCGGAGCAACATTTGCACAATATGGCAACATTGAATATATGCTGTTTACGTCTGACCTCTACGGCCTGAAGGGCTACTCCAAATTCTACAAGGGGGGGCTCAGAGCTTCGATTATGGCTGCCACTCCGCAAACCTCAGGTCTGTTTACAAAGATAGACCATGAAGGTTGGACCGGAATAGCTTTTGTCAACACAGCCTCGGTTGGAGCCCAGATTACGTTGAAAGCTTATAGTGATGCGGGTGGGGTAAAAGCTGAGGTAGTTATGGATGTAGGCCCAGGAGTAAAGGTTGTGGACATGGCTGAAAATATTTTTTCTCCCCAATCGATAAGTAGAGCCTCTTACGTCAGTTTTACCTCTGACCAGGGCGTGGTCGGTTTCTTTCTCAACGGTTCTGGGGATAGTTCCAAACTCGATGGTTCCAAGGCTTTGTAGCGCGGTTAGATTGTTCAAGAGATGGGAAGACGCCTATTTTTATTAATAGATTATGAATAACCTATAAAGAAGCCTCTAATGAACAAAAGCAACAACTTAAAAATAGTTCGTCTAGTTACGATGATATGGCTGATATTTGCAGCAACTATTGGCTTTTGTTCAACTGATTTCTCATACTCAATCAGGAATCCTAATGATAGTTCTGCAACTAGATACATTGAGAGCAAAACAAATATTTCAAGCCGGACTGAAGACAACTTTACCTATCTCTGTCCCACTTTTGGAGGGACGATGCTGGAAACATCGTCTCCGGGAGTTATTGTTTATCATTTTTCTTTTGCGGAACCGATAACCGAAGCTACCCTATCAATCACCACCTCTACATTTCACTGGACTTATAGCCAGGGCCATAGTTTTGTCTACGCCGCAACCGATGGGCATAATTGGATAAAACTGGCTGAAGCCGCACCGCCAGAATACGGTGGCTGGAGCGCCGGCAATTTTTCAGGTTCTTTACCACAGGCGTTTATCGGAGGAAAAGACATCTATATAAAAGTTGAGCTTTACTCTTATGGAGAATCAGCTTCTAAAGGTGGAGTCTACTGCAATACAGCTCAATATTTACGGTATGATACAAACCAAGACAAGTTGACATTCAACCTTGAAGTTAAAAATACAGTATTGCCGGCAGAGAAAATTCTGCCCCTACCGACAAACAAAACAAGCTTTCCCACCTACCAACCAGTTGTCACAGCCAAAACTGATATTGTAGCGTCCTTATGTAAACCGGTGGGAGTGGGTGATATCGCCGAAGATGGAGATAATGTTGCCATAGAAATAAAACTCGAGAAACCATCTGGCTACTACGACGCTTATCTTGCCCTGCAGGCTCCGGCTCTTGACCCGAATGAATTTTTTATGTTGGGTCAGGATGGAATTTTTCACCCGCTCTCCCAATCCGGACTCGTCAAATGGAAGCAAGCATCCACAGGAAATATCGATGAGAAGCCTTTCGGAGATTTCCCCGTCTCTCTGCTCCCCGGCGGCACCTACAATTTCAATTTCATGCTGACTCCGGCAGGTTCTTTTGACGCATATTATTTATGGGACACCTCCTTTTCCGCTCCTGATCCCTCACTAAACGTCCCCGACGGCAGTGCCGGGTTTTTCAACGGGACTCTTGTCGTTCCTAATGCAATGATTTTGTCGGGAGGTCAAATATATGACAACTCCGCTCCCGTATCCAAAGATGAATTAACAACTATAAAGAAAAACGGAAAAATATTTTTTTACCATCCGGCTATGGGCCAGGTGGAATTGTCGGAAGACAACTCCAAACTGGCAGTTGCATATTTTATGACCGGGTTATCAACCAACGAAATTAATGAAATTAAAAGAGAGGCCATAAGGAGTTCTTTTAGAACCACAACATTTCTTGGAACCGGTGAGCGGTGTAGCCTTAAAACGGGAGTAGATATTACTCTGATAACTGACGATGGTTTGGTTAAGGCAACTAATACCAGAAGACGTTTTGCCCTGGTAAAAACAGGAGAGGATCCCAAACACAGGTATTTGCTGCTTCCACGAGCCGGCTTCATCCCCACTGAACTATTTGAAGGGATAGACTTTATAGAAGATTTGTATAATGGAATAAGTGGGGAAACACGAAATGACATACAAGCTTTTGATAAGATAGAAACTTTCGGAGCCTTTATGCGCCTGTCAGAGTCAGCCAGAAAAAGAATCTTTAATACAGATCAACAGTTAGCTATTGATCTGGACAGCAATCTTGTAGCCTCACTAAACAGTCTTGACATGGCGTATTTCATACTTGAGGGAACAAGACAGGTAACAGCCCTGTTCATACCAACTACTTGCTCAAAAGTTTTTATAAATGGAATTTGTCGAAATCTTCAGCTTATGTTTACGGCTTTGCTTTCAGGCGACAAAAATGCTGTATGGAATCTTAAAAATGCCACTGTAGATGGACTGGTATCCGATGTGGTGGAATGTGCCATCCAAGCGGCGTTGGTTCCTACATTTTATGGTGCCATCGCGATGGAAGCTGCGGACAAATTGCAGTCTTTGATTGGTGCTGTTGTATGGTCTCTTGATGCATGGTACGAAACTCTTCTGATCAAGTGGGGGGTAATCACCGCTTATGATGTGGGGGTTGTGAGGGATGGCATGATGGCATATTTACAAAGAGACGCTTCTGGCGGCGTTGGTACAGAGATTGTGTATAATTTGGTTGAAAACAGCGCATTTACGGTCCCATTCCCGGCCCCGGACGAAGTTTTCCATCATATATATGCTATGACCCCTAATGGGGTGCTCTTGAGTGCCTGGAGAAACGCTCATCCTGACAAAATTTTCACGACCATGGACTGGGGAAGAGGTGAACGAATCGACATCTATGCTGCCTGCGGTGCAGATGATTCTTGGAGAGATCCACTACCTAATATGGTAGATATTACAGATTCAGGCAGACTTTTTTTCGACCATACTATTGATCAGGGCGGCCCAAACTCTCGATCTGGCATCTATACAATTATGGCCGACGGAACCGATGGCCACTTCGTTCCTATTATTGTCAACCAGGATGAATTTGAATGGCAGGGTTTTGACAACATAAATGTTGAAGCTCTGAATGTATCAGGAGATGGCAAAGTACTGATCTTTTCCAAAGGCAGTGATATGGCCGTCTACAATGATCACAAAGATAGGCTCTACGCAGTCGATCCTTCTGGGGAAAATCAGCGTGAACTTGCTATATCGAATAGTGACATAGATAAGATTGATGTAAGTCATTCCGGAAATATGGTAATGTTTGATTATACTTCACTTGAAGGTGAAGTCATCCTTTCCACTGTTTCATCAAATGGAGGAACAGTAGTCGATTTAGCAAAGATATCCAACCTCGCTCTGCATAATTCTACCGCCGTTATCAGTCCCGACGGAAACTGGGTTGCTGCCGTGGCCGGAGATTTCGATAACACTATAGGCATTGACTTTATCCGTACTGATGGCAGCGACTACTACTGGGTTGACACGGTGCCGGCTGGGATACGTCCGCATCCTACTTTACCCCTAAGTTTCTCCTTGGACGGCAAAACAGTAATTTTCAGTGGTTTTAAAACGAGCGGGGGCCCAAGTGATATTTGCGCCATAGATAATGATCGTGACAACCCCGGCCTGCGCATTCGTATCAATACTCCAAAACTAGGCGAAACGTGGGCGGTCTTCAGGTAGTACTAAATCGTGGGGTAGAAATCACGATCTCAACAATGTATATGATGTAAGATTGCCACCGCAAATCTCTTGATAATTTTCACCGTGTATTGTGTATGTCGATCTCAATATGGTGCGTGCGGGTGTAGTGGAACATCCCACAGAATGGCCTTTTTGTGGGTACAACGAAATTCAGAAACCAAGAAGAAAAAATATTCTTATAGATTATGAAAGGCTCAGAAAACTACTCGGTTTTGAAACCTATGATAGGATGATAACTTATCACAAAAGTTGGGTAGAGGATTATTTAGAAAATGGAAATTATTCCAGAGATGAAAAGTGGACAAAGAGTATTGCTGTTGGTAGTAAAGGCTTTGTTGATAGGGTTAAACCCATACTGGGAGCATTGGCCTTAGGCAGAAAGAGTATTGAAGCAGGAGATTCTTATCAACTTCGGGAACTCTTTGTACCCTATAATGTTCATTTGGGGGGCAAAAAGGGCGATATAGGGCTTGAAAACGCCTATTTTCGGAACGTTAATCTATAAATATCAATAAATTGGCTTGGTCCGACCCCAATCCAACAAACAATCCAAATCCAAAGATGCTTTTTTAATGGTTGAGTGATTAAAGCGTTGCTATAAAATCGTTTGGATTTGGCGATGATAGTCGGTTTGACCGGTAGGCCAACAGACAAGTATTTTATAACCAAGATAAAAGGAGGTATGTCATGCGCGGAGTCATATTTTTAGGAAATAAGAAAATGGAGTTAGGGGAGATTCCCGATCCGAAAGTAAGAAAAGGGGATGTGTTGGTACGGGTAAAAGCCAGCGCAATATGTGGAAGCGAAATGGAGACTTTTGTTCCCCCCAAAGGAATTCCTTGGAAGGGGAACCCAGGGCATGAGGTAATGGGCATAATTGAGGATCCCAACGGTTCAAAACGCTTTCGAAAGGGAGATCGAGTTGGCGTTTCAACGCTCCAGGGTTGCGGAGACTGTTTCTGGTGCTTACAGGGAAAACAGATTTTCTGTAAGAAGGTTAGAGGGGTCAGAAACGCCCACAGCGAGTACGTGGTGTCCAAAGAGATATGGCTTCACCCCGTCGATGACGATATAAGCGATGGTGCAGCAGTGCTTCTTTCCGGTGACGGGATGGGTGTGCCTTATGGTTCCAGTATTAGAAGTGGGGTGGCACCAGGTGAAATTACCTGCGTGTTTGGGACGGGCCCCGTTGGATTAGGGATGACATTATTTCAAACCTATTTGGGGGCACGGGTCATAGCGGTTGATATAAATCCCCTCGCGCTTGAGCGTGCGAAACAACTGGGCGCATGGAAGACCATAAATCCCAATGAGACAGAAGACCTAAAGGCCGCAATATTGGACCTGACGTTTGGTCTGGGACCCAACAAAAGTTTCGATGCTATCTCCATGGGCAACCAGGAGCTGTTTCACACAATGTTGGACGTCACAATGCCGGGAGGCACGGTGGTGACTGTCGCCCATGGCGATCATGGGATAGATCATGTCCGGGATCGGCTTTCCTTCCACTTAGATCCAGCCAAGAGGGAAATTTGGGGTAGGAACCTCACCGTGATGGGTAACTGGATGTGCAATTTCAGTGACTGGTCAGACATGGTGGCCATGGTCAGAAACGGTTTTCAGATAGATCGCATGATCACCAACCATTTTCCAATTGAAGCGGCGGATGAGGCATATCGCCGGGTTTTAGAGGGACTGGAGGGAAAGGTGATACTGACTCAGTAGGGACGAACAGACGCCTGCCCCAGAAGACAACGGGGTCAGGTCTTCACGTAAAGTCTCCGGTTGACTTTTGATTGAAGGTGTAACAAGAAAACAGATTATGTCGTAGACCAACTAATCGATGATAAAGTTATCAATGCTTTACTCGTTTACGACAGTTACAGTTCCTCCATGCGAGAGACCTTTCTAAGCCATCTATTTCGTGCTGAATTGTTGAAGTGCATTAAATTACAGTTATTAACGTTGATAGCAAACAAAGCTTTCCTCTTGTTTCTTTACTGGCGCCGGCCAATCATCATGACAGTCATTTTCTTCCTTTTTTGATCAAACTTGCCCAAGCCATGGGCCTTGAGCTTAGTCTGGTTACCGCTGATGAAGTTTATCACGATAAAGATGGCATCCTCTTTGAAGAAACTGGCGTAATTGTGACAACTCCACCATCTTCAAAAGTCAACACTCCTGAAAATGTTGACGCCGAAACTGTTAAAGTTTTCTGTCACAACGAATGTGTTATCCCGATGCAGCATATTGGCAGCGATGGTCAGGAACTTGAATATAAATGTGATGCTGAGCCAGGCCAATGCCTGCACTTTGAAACTTGCCCTCAATATCGCTTTTTACCAATGGATAGTGGTCTGTTTCAGCGTATGCCGTTTTCTAGCAAAGGAATTGAATATGCACATGAAATTCGCAAAAACTGCGAACGCCCCTTCAACTTACTGAAAAACCAGGCTGGTCTTGAAAAAATCAGAGTACGCAGTCAACATGCCACCATGACCAGATGCACATTTGCTACCATAGCCATCTTACTCATAAAGATAGCTGGCAAGCGAAAAAAGAGAAAAATTGCAAAAGAACCCATGTACTTATTGGAGAGATGTGCCAATATGTGATTGATAAAAACATTATGATCAACTTACAGCTACTGTTTTTTGTTTGCAGTTGTTTCAGTACGCCCTGAATAGGCTACATTCCCGTCGAACGGGTTGAAAAGTTAGCAAAAAAATAAAATCAGCGGGCTGAATTACAACTCTCAGTACGAAAAGCAACCCAAAACAAGCCATTTTATGGCTACTAAACCCTCTATCATTTTCAAATTTGACTACGTTGCAACACCCTTTATCAATCGGCTGGTGAAAACTTTTGCCTCGCCATCTCAGACTGTCGAGTCTGAGATGGCAATTTTTTAAGGAAACTCTAAATATTTGACATTTTTACCCTGTAAAGTTACAGGTAGTACGTTGAGCTGCGATTTTTTGTTTAACTTATTTGAGGATTTTTTATGTCATTAACTGATCGAGAAATTTTAAAGGCAATTAAATCAAGTGCTTTGGCCGGGTCTGCAGCTGATACTTTTTACAATCACGCTTTTTGCATATTGGTCGGTATGTTGGATATTGATCAGAATAAGCTGGTGGAGAAAATCAGTTTTCTTTCTCCGAAGGGAGATGAGTTTTTTCAAAAAATATATAATCTTTCAAAAGAGCAGTTAATTCAAAACCTCGAAGGATTGTCTAAAGAATAAATTTTTCGGGAACAAACCCTGGAGTTTCCTGCGAGCTATCCTAACCGCTAACTTTTTTGCTTTTCAGAAAAAAAAAAGAACGAAAAAATCGAAAATAGAGCTGGAATAAAATAAATGAAAATTATAGGTGTGTCAGCGAGTCCAAGAAAAAACCAGTCCACTTGTTTTGCTTTGCAACAATGTCTTGATGAGGCCGATTCAACCGGCATCACCACCGCCAGAAACCTCGGCAGGCGTATGGCTGAAGTTGCACAGAGCCTGAGCTTTTAATCAGTGACTTTAAACTGGTAACCCTTTTACAAGGGCTGCGAAGAGGCCTTCGCTGGTGTAGTCAGATGCTATAATCTTGACGTTGAGGCCGGCTTTAGCGGCGGCTTTGGCGGTGATTGGCCCGATGCAGGCGGTGGGCAGTTTTTTAAGTATCTTCAAGGTTTGTGGATCGGGGCAGTGTTTGACCAGATTGACGGCGCTGGAGGCGCTGGTGACGGTGATGATGTCGATCTGGCTCTGGTTCAGCAGTTGTTTAAGAAGGTCGCTTGAAGAGGGTGGAAAAATAGTTTCGTAGACGGGAACGACATCGACAAGAGCCCCTTTCTGACGTAAGCTGTCCGGGAGGAGTTCGCGGGCTTTTAAAGCCCTGGGGATGAGGATGTGTTGTTTTTTGATGTCACGGTCGGCAAATAATTCAATGATGCCTTCACCGGCATACTCCTTGGCCACCATGTCATTCTTAAAGCCGACAGTCGTGGCTGCCAGCGCCGTTTTCGGCCCGACGCAGATGGTAGTCAGGTGGGTGCAACTTGAGACGTTGAGCCCTTTTGCTTTTAACCGTTGAAAAAAACAGTTGACGCCGTTGACGCTGCTTAAGATGAGCCATTGATAGTTTTCAAGTTGGCTGATTGCCTTATCGGCCGGCTCCCAGTTTGGCGGGGGGATGATTTTAATGGTTGGCAACAGGACCGGAAAAGCCCCGGCTTGCTCAAGTTTATCCATCAAATCCCGAGCCTGAGACTCTGGTCTGGTGACCAGAATGCGCAGGTTTTTTAAGGGGTTTTGATCAGTGTCCGTTTTTTTTACCACAAATCAGCACAAATTTTGATGGCTTAAATTTCAGGGTTGGCTGCGAAACACTCTTGCAAAAGCACGTCAGCTCCTTGTTGCAGGAGGGTTCGGGCCAGCTCTTCACCTAATTTTTCGGGATTTTCTCCGCAGGCTGTCTCTTTGATTATCTGACGTCCGTCAAGGGCTGCAACCAGGCCGGTCAAGCAGATCTGGTTATTTTTGTCGACGTTGGCATGGCCGGCTATCGGCACCTGGCAGCCACCTTCCAGAGTTGTCAAAAGAGCCCGTTCGGCGCGGACCGCGAGAGCGCTTTTTTGGTCGTGAAAAAAAGCCAGCCGCTGATTGTTAAAAGCATCGTCAATCCGGGTTTCGATTCCCAAAGCTCCCTGGGCTATGGCCGGTAGCGAAATCAGTGGATCCATGAGCTCAGTTACCTTGTCGGCCCAGCCTAAACGTTTAACTCCGGCATAGGCCAAAATGATGCCGTCATAGTCACCGCGCTCAAGTTTTTTTAAGCGGGTATCGACATTGCCGCGCAGATCCCTGGTTTTAAGGTGTGGAAAAGCATGCAACAGTTGGGATTTGCGGCGCAGGCTGCTGGTCCCAATAACAGCCCCTTCCGGCATCTCTTTAAGGGTTTTGCCGGAGTGCGAGAAGAAGGCATCGCGGGGGTCTTCGCGAGGCGGAATAATAGCTACATGGAGGCCATCAGGGAGTTCAGTCGGGACATCTTTCATGCTGTGAACTGCAAGATCAATACTCTGGGCTAATAGCGCATCTTCGATCTCTTTGACAAAAAGACCCTTGCCGCCAACCTTGGCCAGGGGGACATCGAGGATCTTGTCACCTTTGGTTTTGATTATTGTCAGGCTTACCGTAATGCCGGGATATTCCCGTTCGAGTTCACTTTTTACCCAGTTGGCCTGCCAGAGGGCCAGGGCGCTGCCTCGGGTACCGATCGTTATCTTCTGTTTATCTGTCATTGGAGGTCTCCTTATTCGTCTTCATTTTCATTCAGGTGAAATATTTTTCTGATCGTTGTTGCCGGCACACTTTCACCGCATTGATCTTGCGATTTTAGATAGTTTATCGGGTGGTGGAGAAATTTGTTGCCAATCGCATTAACCATCGCTTCAATCCGGCGGCGATCTTTGCTGTTTAAATCTGGAAAGCTGCCCAGAGTTTTATTGAGTTCCTGCTCGCTGATTTTTCGGACCTGTTCACGCAGTTCCTTGATGGTTGGGGTGACCGCCAGAGAGGCTATCCATTGCTCGAATTTAGTAACCTCGAGATCCACCATGGCTTCAGCCCGTTGGGCTTCCTGTTGGCGTTGATCAAGATTTTCGGTAACCGTTTCCTGAAGGTCGTCAACATCGTAGAGATAGATGTTGTCAAGATCGTTAACTTTCGGGTCAATATCTCTGGGGACAGCGATATCGATGAGGAATATTGGCCGGTTGCGGCGTTTTTTTAAGGCTTGAGAAAGTTCTGGAGGCCCAATTAGATAATCGGGTGAACCGGTTGAACTTAAAATGATATCAACCTGGTCGAGATGTTGGCGAAATTTATCGAAGGGTAGAGCGATGCCGGAAAATTCGTCGGCCAACTCCTGGGCCCGGCTTAAGGTGCGGTTGGTGACCAGAACCTGTTCGATTCCCTGGTTGACAAAATGGCGAGCTGCGAGCTCGCACATTTCGCCGGCTCCGAGGAGCATCACTTTCATCCCTTTGAGATCCCCAAAAATTTTTTTGGCGAGTTCGACCGCAGCGAAGCTGACGGAGACGGCACAGCTGGCAATCTTGGTTCGGGTTCGAACCTCTTTGGCGATAAAGAAGGAGCGATGCATGAAACGGTTGAGAACCAGGCCGGTGCAACACGACTCTGAAGCGATAAAAAAAGCGTCTTTGAGCTGGCCCAAAATCTGAGGTTCACCGACGACCATTGAGTCGAGACTTGAGGAAACCCGAAAACCGTGACGGATTGCTTCTGAATCTGCGTGGAAGTAGAGTTTGTCGGCGAACGAATCAGCCGGCAGCTGATGATAGCGCGCCAGAAAATTGATCATTTTTTCACGGCATTGATCTAGATCCTGGCTGATCCCGTACAATTCAACCCGGTTACAGGTTGAGAGGATAAGGCCCTCACTCAAATCGGCTTCTTCTTTTAGTTGCTGCAAGGCGGCCGGCAGGTCCTCAGCTTTAAAGGCTAGGCGTTCCCGGGTTTCAACCGCAGCGGTTTGATGATTAAGTCCTAAAGTTAAAATATGCATATTTACGGCTCAGTGCGCATAGCTGTGGAGGCCGCTTAACAGAAGATTAACCCCTAAGAAAGTGAACATTATAGCAACAAAGCCGACGATTGTTAGTAGTGAAGCTTTGCGGCCTCGCCAGCCGGAATTCATGCGGCCATGTAAAAGTGCGGCAAAGAGCAACCAGGTAATCAGAGACCAAGTCTCTTTCGGATCCCAACTCCAGTGGGCCCCCCAGGCGAAAGAAGCCCAGACTGAGCCGCTGATGATTCCCAGAGTGAGTAGAGGAAAGCCTAAACGTAGGCAGAGGTAGTTTAACTCGTCCAGTCTTTGCAAGGCGGGTAGTTTATGAAAAATACCTTTTATTTTCTTCTTTTTTATCAAGTGTTCCTGGATCAGGTACATCACCGCTCCGCCACATCCTAAAGCCAGAAAAGCATTGCCGGCAAAACTCAAGAGAACATGCAACGGGAGCCAAAAGCTCTTCAGAATCGGTGGCTGCGGAGTGATGGTGTGGGGAATAACCAGAGCCCAGAGGGTGAAAATAACCAGTAAGGGCGCGGTAAATGTGCCGAGAGTCGGCACCGGATTTTTACGGCTTACCAGTAAAAAAGCTAGAGCCAAAAGCAGGGCAAAGAATGAGAGGGATTCGTGGAGGTTGCTTACAGTTAAAGTTTGGGCCTGGCCGCAACGCCATAAAAAAGCCAGTAGGTGAAAAATAAATCCCACCTGAATGGATTTTATTGTCCACGGGAGAGCTTTGGGTGACGGTCGGAAAAGGTGTACGAAGCCGGCTACCATACTTAATGTATAGAGACTTAAGGCCACGCTCAACAATGAGCTATAGATAATATTCATTTATTCTTTAGTTGTTTGGTGTGATGTTTTTAGTTGGCTGTTTATAACGGTCTCTTGCACAAGTGTCAACCGCTATCAAGCTTAATGTGCAGTTCAAAAGAAAATGATTGTACTTTTTTTAAGTGAAATGCTATGGAACGACCCTTTTTAAGATTTGAATTACGATGCTTCAATCTTTGATTGTTAATTCGTAATTCGCAATTATTAATTCGTGATTTAAAAAGAGAAGCTTTTATGTACTTTCCAGTCTATCGGCCCCGGCGTTTGCGGGCTGATGCCAATATCCGGCGTATGGTTCGTGAAACCTCACTTTCAGTTAATGACTTTATTGCGCCACTTTTTGTCTGCCCTGGTCAGGGTATACGGCGGCCAATCAGTTCAATGCCGGGCAATTATCAACTCTCCATTGATGAACTTGTTAAAGAAGCGACTGAGCTTAAAAAACTTGGAGTGCCGGCGATTATTCTCTTCGGAATCCCTGAGGAGAAAGATGAACTGGGAACCGGGGCCTACGCTGATGACGGGATTATCCAGCTGGCGATTCGGGCCTTGAAAGCCGAAGTTAAGGATCTTCTGGTAATTACCGATGTCTGTCTCTGCGAGTATACTTCGCATGGTCATTGCGGGGTTGTTGAAGGGGGCCGGATTGATAATGACAAAACTTTGGTGTTACTGGCCAAAGAAGCGGTTTCCCACGCCCGGGCTGGAGCCGATATGGTGGCGCCCTCCGATATGATGGATGGCCGTGTCGGTTTTATTCGTGGGGCTCTGGATGAAGCCGGTTTTGCTAACATTACCTTAATGTCCTACGCCGTAAAATATGCTTCGGCTTTCTATGGTCCTTTTCGTGAAGCGGCGGAATCTCCACCCCAGTTTGGTGATCGCAAAAGTTATCAGATGGATCCCGCCAATGCCCGTGAAGCTTTGCGTGAAGCAGCCCTCGATATTGAAGAGGGGGCAGATATTATCATGGTTAAACCGGCATTGCCATATCTCGATATTCTGCACTCCTTGCGAGTGGAGTTTGATCATCCTTTGGCGGCTTATAATGTTAGTGGCGAGTTTGCCATGATCAAAGCGGCGGCGGAGAAAGGCTGGATTGATGGTGAACAGGCGATGTTGGAGTCTCTGCTTTCGATAAAACGGGCTGGAGCTGATATGATTTTAACCTATTTTGCCAAAGAGGCGGCTCGTATTCTATGAGTTTAAGGCTTGCTTGTGTCCGCTCAGAAGTACAACAGATGGCGGGTTATGTGCCTGGTTGTCAACCATTGCCCGGGACTGAAATAATTAAGCTTAACACCAATGAGAGTCCTTTGCCGCCTTCACCCGAGGTTGTGCAGGCGATCTCGCAGGTTTTAGTTGATAGTGCTCTCTTGCGCCGTTACCCGGATCCGTACAGTCAGCAGTTGCGGCGAGTGGCTGCCGGGATTGCCGGTTGCCAGCCGGAGCAGGTGATCGCCGGGAATGGTTCTGATGAACTTTTGCGGATCGTTCTCGACACCTTTGTCGAAGAGGGTGAAAGGGTGGCTTTTTTTGCCCCTTCATATTCTCTCTATCCGGTGTTGACAAAGATTCGTGGGGGCAAAGCCCAGGTTATGCCGCTTTTTGCAGACGGCACTATCTATCAACCCCAGCTTGATGGGGTGAAGCTCTTTTTCTTGACCAGTCCCAATGCGCCTTTAGGGTTCTCTTTCAGTAACGACTATATCCGGCAGATGGCCAAAGGTTTTGCGGGTATTTTGGTGGTTGATGAAGCCTATGCTGATTTTGCCCAAGACAATGCCCTCTCTTTGCTGCCAGAACTTGATAACCTGGTTGTTTTACGGACTCTTTCAAAATCTTATGGCTTGGCTTCGTTGCGGGTTGGTTTGGGGTTTTCTTCCAGCCCTTTGATCGAACAACTTGATAAAGTACGCGACAGCTATAACCTTGATCGCCTGGCCCAGGTTGGGGCTGTAGCCGCCCTTAAAGATCAAGAGTACCTGCGCAAAACCGTGGCCCTGGTAGTTACTGAGAGGGAGCGCCTTGGGGTCGCCTTAGAGAAATTAGGTTTTACGGTGGTACCTTCGCAGACCAATTTTATTTTCGTGACGCCGCCATCATCCCATAAAGCGGTTGATCTCTATGCGGGCCTGGAAAAAGCCGGAATCCTGATTCGCTATTTCAGTGATCCGCAGCTTGCCCATGGCCTGCGGATCAGTATTGGTACCCGGGATGAGATGGATCAGTTAATCATTGTAATCAAAAAATTGCTGGCGATTTAGCCACGAAAAAACACGAAAAACCACGAAAAAGAGATTGTATTTATTTCGTCCTTTTGTGGTCACGCTTTTGCTTTTTTTGTGGTCTTGAATCAATTTATAGAACGGAGATAATAGATAATGGCAATTGCAGAAAAAATTACCGGTTTCATGGAGCGTTCTTCATGGATTCGCAAGATGTTTGAAGAAGGGGCTGCTCTGAAAGCAAAATACGGGGCTGATCAGGTCTGCGACTTTACGCTCGGTAATCCTGATGTTGCGGCCCCAGATGTGGTTGCCGAGGAACTTGTAAAAATCGTGCGTGAGAAGGCCCCTCTCAAGCACGGTTATATGCCAAATGCCGGTTATCCTGAAACCCGTTCAGCGATAGCTGATTTTCTCGGTGGTGAACAGCAGGTGGTAGTCAATCCCCAGGGTATTATTATGACCTGTGGCGCCGGTGGCGCTCTCAATGTCATACTTAAAGCGATATTGAATCCGGGTGATGAGGTGATTACTCCGAGCCCTTTTTTTGTCGAGTACAATTTTTATGCTGATAATCATGGTGGTGTTTTGCGTAGTATTCCTGCAATTGCGGGATTTGCGCTTGATCTTGAGGCGATTGCAGCAGCCATTAATAAAAAAACTGCGGCCGTCATTATCAATTCACCCAACAATCCCAGTGGGGTTATCTTTTCGGCTCAACAGATTGCTGCTTTAGGGCGTCTGCTGACCGAAAAATCGGCTGAGATGGGGCGGGTAATCTATCTTATTTCGGACGAACCCTACCGTAAACTGGTCTATGACGGGATTACGGTACCACCGATTTTTCCCGTTTATCGCAATAGTATTATTGCCAACTCCTACTCTAAAGAGCTCTCCTTAGCGGGTGAGCGGATTGGCTTTTTGGCTCTCCATCCTGAGGCCGATGATTTTACTCAACTTACGAACGGTTTCGTTTTTGCCAACCGGGTTTTGGGTTTTGTCAATGCTCCGGGTCTTATGCAACGGCTGGTGGCTCGTCTCCAGGGGGTCACGGTTGATGTTGCAATCTATCAACGTAAGCGCGATATTCTCTATCAGGGCCTGGTTGATGCCGGTTTTGAATTAACTAAACCGCAAGGGGCTTTTTATCTTTTTCCGCGCAGTCCGTTAGCCGATGATGTTGAGTTTGTGCGAGAGTTGCAGCAGTATCGGATTCTGGCTGTGCCGGGCAGCGGTTTCAGCGGGCCTGGTTTCTTTCGTCTCGCCTATTGCGTCGATGATGCCACGATTGAACGTTCATTGCCGATTTTTAAAGAGGTCGGCAAGAAATTTTGTTAATGGCTTCGTAAAATATCCAGCTGCGTTGTTCCCCTAAACCTCCGTCACTGCGGCGTACTGTTTGTACGTCTCATTCCTTAGATCTAGGGCGCCTCACATCTGAATGTTTTACTTTGCCATTCCCATTTTGACTTTAGATGGCTTTGCCAAATATTTTTAAGTGCAAGGGATTTGTAAAATGAAAGATATTGTTATTTTAGGGACTGGTTCAGCCGCTCCTGATAATGTGGTTACCAATTTTGATTTCGAAAAGATCATGGATACCAGTGATGAGTGGATTGTCCAGCGCACCGGGATTAAATCAAGGCATATTGCGCGGCCGGGGGAGAAATTTTCAGATTTTGCGGTGCCAGCTTCACAGCAGGCTTTGGCTGCGGCTGGGGTTGCGGCTTCGGAGATTGATCTTATTATTTGTGGGACGATGACTCCGGATTACCTGATGCCGGCCGGGGCTTGTTCTGTGCAAGCCCGTCTAGGCGCCTCAAAAGCGACTGGTATGGATATCTGTGCCGCCTGTTCCGGTTTTATTTACGGTCTCTCGATTGCGGAAAAATATCTGAAATGCGATCCTGATATGCATATTCTGGTGATCGGTGGCGAAATTGTCAGTCATCATCTTGATTGGGAGGATCGCACTACTGCCGTTCTCTTTGGTGATGCGGTGGGTGCGGCCGTGGTTGCGGCCCGGGAAAATCATGGGGCTAAACTGAAAGCGGTTGAGACTGGTTCCGATGGCAATCTTGGGCGTTTGCTCTATATTGAAGGCTCGGGTTCGGCCACGCCAATTACCAAAGATTTTAATATTGACGATAACTATATAAAGATGCAGGGCCGTGAAATTTTCAAACATGCGATCCGTAATATGGTTGATGTTTCCAATCGCGCTCTTGAGAGGGCAGGCTATACAGTCGATCAAGTGACTAAAGTTATTCCCCACCAAGCGAATATGCGAATTATCGAGATGCTGGCCAAACAATTTAAGAAGCCGATGGACAAGGTTTTTGTCAATATCGATCGTTATGGTAACAGTTCGGCCGGTACCATCCCAGTGGCTCTCGATGAGGCGGTTCGCAGCGACTTTCTGGTACCGGGAGATGTGGTTCTGATGACGGTCTTCGGCGGTGGTTTGACCTGGGCGGCGGCGGTAGTTGAATGGTAGGCAGCCTTTAAAGAAGGTTCTGGAAAAATTTAAACGCGCAACCGATGCTAAAGATCTCTGTCGGTTGCGCGTTCTGTATTCAAACTGAAAGTTACAGTAGTCTGATCTTCTATTTTTTCCATGACCAGAGGCAAAATACCTTTTTGCCGTTTTCGGGACGGCCCTTGATCTTCTCCATGTGCCGCAGGTTGGCCAGGTTTCTTTCGGTCTCTTTTTCCGTAAGTTCAAGCCTTTTGGCAAGCTCCGGCAGCTCAATGCCACCGGTCTCGGTCAGGATCTCGATCAGCTTTTTCTGGATCGCGGTTATGGCTGATTCGCTTTCAGAACAGGATTTGGCGTGATGGACAGCCCAGGGGTCGCAGGTTCTGGTTGGTGAAAGAAAATCCATATAGCAATCTTCACATAAAATCCGGCTGTTGCACTGTTGCTCCTCTCCGGCTTCAATCGTAGTACCGCATTGATCACAAGTTTTACTCATCAGTGTTTCCTTTTATATTAAATGAAATTTCTCGTAGGGTAAGATTTAATTTAGTAAGAACTATATATATGTTTAATTGCTGGAAAGTCAAGATTAACCCTTTTTTTAATTTTTCGAGTGAGCCATGCGGCTCATGTGGATAAGTATATAATGGCATTGGTTAGTTTGCAGGATGTTTCATTGGGTTTTGGTGGGGCTCTATTGCTTGATAACGTCAACCTTGAGATCGAAGAGGGCGAGCGGGTCTGTCTGGTCGGTCGTAATGGAGCCGGTAAATCTACCTTAATGAAACTTTTTGCCGGCGAGATAGAGCCTGACAGTGGGCGGGTCTTAAGGGGTCGCAGTATACGAGTGGCTCGCCTCAGCCAGGAGGTGCCAACTTCTTTGACCGGGACGGTGTATGATGTCGTGGTTAGCGGTTTGGGGGCTCTTTTGCAACTTCTGGCCCGTTATCATGGTTTGAGTCTTCAGGTGTCGGAGAAAGCTGCTGATGAATCTCTGGAGGCGTTGGCAGCGGTTGAAAAAGAGATTGAAATTGCTGGGGCCTGGCAGGTTCAGCAGCGGGTTGATCTCGTTATGACGCAACTGAAACTTGATAGTGAGCAACTTTTTTCGACTCTTTCCGGGGGCTTGAAAAAGCGGGTGATGCTGGCGCAGGCCCTGGTTACCGACCCCCATCTGCTGCTCCTGGATGAGCCCACTAACCATCTCGATATTGAGGCAATTATCTGGCTCGAAGAGTTTTTTTTAAGCAGCTCTTTGACGATTCTCTTTGTCACTCATGATCGCGAGCTTTTAAAGAAACTGGCAACCCGGATTATCGATCTTGAACGGGGCAAGGCTACGAGCTGGCCGGGTGACTACCTCAACTATCTGCGTCGTAAAGAGGAGATGTTACACGCTGAATCCGTTCAGAATCAACGTTTTGATCAAAAACTTGCGCGCGAAGAGGAGTGGATTCGTAAAGGGATAAAAGCCCGGCGGACGCGTAATGAAGGTCGGGTTCGAGATCTGATGCAGATGCGTTCAAAACGTTCGCAGCGTCGGGATAAATTGGGCCAGGTCAAAATGGAGATCAGTCAGGCTGGTCTCTCCGGTAAGCTGGTTGCAGTTTGTCAAGAGGCGGCCTTTGCTTATGATGAGAAACCGGTGGTTGCTAAATTAACAACGACCATTTTAAAAGGTGATAAGGTTGGCATTATCGGGTCGAACGGGGCTGGTAAGACAACCCTGCTTAAACTTATTCTGGGTGATCTGCTTCCGACCGAGGGTTCAATTCGACTTGGGAGTAATCTGGAGGCTCTCTATTTCGATCAACAACGTGAACAGCTCGACGAAGACAAGACCGTCTTTGAGAATCTTGGGGATGGCAATGATACGTTGGAGATCAATGGTCGCCAGCGGCACTTGATCGGCTATCTTAAAGATTTTCTTTTTACCCCGGATCGGGCTCATTCGCCGGTTCGAATCCTCTCTGGGGGGGAGCGTAATCGTCTGCTTCTGGCCCGGCTCTTTGCCAAACCGGCTAATATCCTGGTTCTCGATGAACCGACTAACGATCTTGATATCGAAACTTTAGAGCTCCTTGAAGAGCTTCTGGCTGATTATCAGGGAACCTTGTTACTGGTCAGCCATGATCGTCAGTTTATTACTAATGTAGTTAGCAGCACCCTGGTTTTTTCAGCAGACGGGGTGGTTCAGGAGTATGCCGGGGGCTACGATGATTGGCTTATGCAGCGTCCGCAAGCTGATTCTTTGTTTTTGCCGGAGGTAAAAACCAAGTCTGATATTAAGAAAAAAGAGAAGCCTCGAACCCAAAAACCCCGTAAACTCTCATTTAAAGAGAGGGCTGAACTTGAAACTCTGCCCGCGGCTATGGAACTTCTTGAAGAAGAGCAGAAAGAGCTATATGATGATATGGCTGATCCGGCTTTTTATCAGGGGGCCGGCAATGCGGTTGCGCAGGCAAAAAACCGGCTTTTAGAGATTGAGAGCAAGTTAAACGAACTCTATGCTCGTTGGGAGGAGCTCGAGATGATTCAGGAAGAGGAAGTGGAAAATAATGGAAAAAATATTTAATCCGGCATCAATCCTGGTGATCGGGGTTTCGGAACAGCCTAATAATTTAGCCCAGAATATAGTGGGTAATCTTATAGATTTCGGTTGGCAAGGCGAGCTCTATCTCTTCGGCAAAGAGGGCGGGAGCTATCTCGGTTATCCGATTCAGACCGAGATGGCGGTGTTGCCGGACTCTATCGATCTCGCGGTTATTCTAACCCCAGCGGCTTCAGTACCCTCCTTGATGCGTTCCTGTATAGAGAAAAAAATCTCTAATATGGTTATTGAAAGTGGTGGTTTCAGTGAGTTTTCTGAGGCCGGGAGAGCTCTTGAAGAGGAGCTTAAGGTTTTAGTGAAAAAGCATAGTGTAAAGTTTGTGGGGCCTAATGGTATCAGCATTATCAATCGTCACAATGGTCTATGTCTGCCTTTTGCACGTCTTGCACCGGCAGAGATTATGCCGGGAGGTCTGTCAGTTATCTCGCAAAGTGGTGGTCTTGCTTTAACCTATATGGACTTGGGGTGTCGGGAGAATCTTGGGGTTGCTAAGGTTATCAGCATGGGTAATAAGAGTAGTCTTGATGAGGTCGATTATCTTAAATTTCTGGCCGTCGATACAGAGACTAAAGTAATTGGTCTTTATCTTGAAAGTATGGATAACGGGCAGGCTTTTATGGCCGCCGTTAAAGAGTGTAAAAAGCCGATTATTTTACATAAATCGAACACCTCGCCGCAGAGCCAGGTGATTGCCCAGTCCCATACTGCAGCTTTAGCTGTTGATGACGAGGTTGTTGATGCCGCCTGTCGGCAGACCGGGGTTTTCCGGGTTAACTCCTTTGCGCAGTTTATAAATTACGCTAAAGCCTTTTCTCTGCCGGCTATGCAGGGTGATAATCTGATGGTGATTTCGCGCTCCGGCGGTCACGCTGTGGTCGCCGCTGATGCGGCCGCCAGTTTCGGTTTTACGATGCCGGGTCTAAGTGAGGAATTTATCACTAGAATCTCCAGCCAATTTAGAGCCTCTGTAATAAAGTTGACCAATCCGCTTGATCTCGGCGATATCTTCGATATTGATTATTATATAACTATTCTTGAGATGGCTTTAAAGCGTGACGATGTTGACGGGGTTGTCTTAAATCATGTTTTTCAGGCGGAGAGTGAATTGGCCGCAACTTTGCGACTAGCGCAAAAAGTTGAAAGCTTAATGGTCTGTCATAATAAACCGGTTACCTTGGTGCTTTTTTCAAGTGTCAGTGCCGTTTCCCAAATAATGGAAAACATCTCAATTCCGATTTTCAGTGAACCACAGATAGCCCTTGAGGCACTTTTTGTATCACGGGCCCGGGTCAGAAATCTGGCCGCCGCAGAAATTTCTGAAACTGCTCTGCCAACGTTTGCTAAAAGCATGACTAAGCCTCTTTTTGAGGAGTGGTTAGAGGAGGCCTCCCGGCGCGACAAAACTCTGTTCGCAGACCAGTCTCTGACACTTTTGCAGGAGTACGGTCTGCCGGTTGCCGCTTTTGCTTTGGCCCGGCATCCACACGAACTCCTTGATGAGGGCGATGACCTCGGTTATCCCCTGGTTTTAAAGGCGGTGGTTGCGGGCTTAAGTCATAAGAGTGATGTCGGCGGGGTCTTGACTGGAATCAACAATCATCAGGCCCTTGAAGACGTGGGTTCGCTGCTCTTTGAACGCTTTTCCGGAGATCCTGGTTTTTGTGGTGTTCTGGTCCAGAAAGAGGTCGACACGACCCTTGAGATGATTGTCGGAGCGCGGCGTGACTCCTCTTTTGGTGATGTTTTTCTTTTAGGTCTGGGTGGAGTTTACGCTGAAATTCTCCAGGATTTCCAGATTCTCCCGGCTCCTTTATCTTGTGAGGCTATAGCTGGCGCGGTCGATCGTCTGCGCGGTGCCCGGATATTGCACGGGGCCCGAGGCCGGGCTGGTGTCGATCTTCTACAGCTTAATCGGGTTTTGGCTGGTTTGCAGGCGCTCCTACAGAATTACCCGGTGATCGCAGAGATTGAGATCAACCCCCTGGTATTTACCGGCGGAAATGGTGTGGTGGTTGATGGTCGGATTGTGGTAAAATAGTTTGAGTTACGATCATGGTGCCTTGTTAGTCATTGACTTTTTCAAAAAAAAAGCCCCGCTATCTCAGCGGGGCTTTTTTTAATTGACGACTAGCTTTTCAGAGCTTCAAGATCCTTGAAATTTTCCAGCGCTTCGGGGTTGGCCAAGGCGTCACGGTTGGTGATTGGCAGGTTGTGAACCATGCGTTTGACCGCAAGTTCGACCTTTTTGCCACTGATTGTATAGGGGATATCAGCAACCGGAATGATTTTGGCCGGGACATGGCGTGGAGTTGTACTTTTGCGAATAGTTGTTTTTATCTGTTTTTCGAATTCCGGGGTTAATTCAACTCCATCTTCGAGGACGACAAAGAGGACAACGCGAACATCACTGTCTTCCCAGTCCTGGCCGATGACGACACTGTCTTTGACGCCCGAGATGGTTTCAACCTGACGGTAGATTTCGGCTGTGCCAATGCGGACGCCACCGGGATTTAAAGTTGCATCAGAGCGGCCATAAATAATGACCCCACCGGTGTCGGTGATCATGATATAGTCGCCGTGGCACCAGATATTTTTGTAGCGATCAAAATAGGCATCATGATATTTCTGGTTATTGGGATCGTTCCAAAAATAAATCGGCATTGAGGGGAAAGCGGCCGTGCAGACGAGTTCACCTTTTTCCCCATTGACCGGTTGGCCGAAATCGTCGAAAGCTTCAACCTTCATGCCTAAGCCGCGGCACTGTAGTTCTTCAATATAGACTGGGAGAATCGGGTTACCAAGAGCGAAACATGAGACAATGTCGGTACCGCCCGAGATTGAAGCGAGGTTGACATCCTTCTTTATGTCGCGGTAGACATATTCAAAACTTTCAGCCGACAGGGGTGAACCGGTCGAACAGATCGCTTTAATTGCACTTAAGTCAAAAGCCGTTCCCGGTTTGAGACCGGTCTGCTGGACCGCGGCAATGAATTTGGCGCTGGTACCGTAGACCGAGATCTTCTCATCCTGAGCCAGTTTGAAGGTGGCGCCGCCATCCGGGTAGAAGGGGGAGCCGTCAAAGAGGATGGTGGTTGCCCCTACTGCCAGGGCACTGACGAGCCAGTTCCACATCATCCAGCCGCAGGTGGTAAAGTAGTAGATCCGGTCTTCACGTTTCAGATCAACATGGAAAAGATGTTCTTTTAAGTGCTGAATCAGGGTGCCGCCGGTACCGTGGACAATACATTTCGGGGTGCCGGTAGTGCCTGAAGAGTACATGATGTAGAGGGGGTGGTCGAAAGGGAGTTGTTCAAATTTAATCTCAAGATTATCTTCGTTTTTGAGAAAATCCTGATAATGAACCGCGTTGCCGATGGCACTGATGTCGGCTCTCTCTTCGGTGTAAGGGATGACGACGACCTTCTCTATAGAGGGCAGGGAGCCTAAAATTTCACCGATTTTCTCAAGGGAGCTGAACTTTTTGCCGTTATAGGAGTAGCCATTGGCGGTAAAAAGAATTTTTGGTTCGATTTGACCAAAGCGGTCAAGTACGCCCTTGATACCGAAATCGGGTGAACAGGAAGACCAGATGGCACCGATACTGGTGGCGGCCAGCATCGCGACCACGGTTTCGATCATATTCGGGACAAAACCGGCGACCCGATCGCCGCACTCGACCCCGGCTTCGCGCAAAGCTGCCGCCAGGCGGGCAACTTGATCATAAAGTTCAGCGTAGCTGATGCGAGTTGCTTCCTGATCTTCACCCTTGAAAACTAAAGCTTCGCGATCGTCGCGAAAACGTAGAAGATTTTCGGCGAAATTGAGACGGGCTCCGGTAAACCATTTGGCTCCCGGCATCTTGTCACCGTCAACCATTACTTCATCATAACCAGTACTGGCGATGATGCCGCCAAACTCCCAGACACTTTCCCAGAAATCGGCCCGTTCTTCGACTGACCATTTGTAGAGTTCGTCATAGCTTGTAAAATCAAGGTCTTTTTTCTCTTTTAGCTGAGCCATCAAACAACTCATGTTAGAGTTTTTGATACGTTCGGCGGAGGGTTTCCAGAGTGGTGTCTTCATGGTTGTCTCTCCCAAGATCTAGTATGTGGTTAAAGTTATTTAATAGCCGACTGTTTTTTAACCGGTTGTATCTTTCATTTTTTTCCACTTAACGTTAACTGTCGAGTAGGGGGTAAAAAATGAAAATTCATCGGCCCATTTAACTGATTCGGTGGCACTTGTCAACTTGAAATCAGGGATGAGATACGGGATTTTAGAAAAAAGGTTGTGTTTTTTTAACTTTAAAAAAGCTGGAAATTAGTCAGTTGATATGCTAATTAAAAAAGTGACAGTACTTGGGTTAGCTGGATAGCTTTTTTCGTGCTTTGATATTGTGGTTTGCAACTAACCGCTTTGACACCTGTTTAACTTGTTCTAGAAAGAACTAAAATTTGAGGAGAACTTGCAATGCGTTTGAAACTCAGTCGGCAGATTTTTCTAGGGTTGGTTGTACTCGGGGCTTTGCTCGTGGTTTTGGGTATGGTTTCCCATTTTGGTATTGCTACGATGCAAAAGTATGACGCTAAGGCTTTGCGTGCTCAGGAAATTATGCTTAAAATGCAAAAGATGGAGATCGATCATCATAAATATGCCGAGAAGGTGGAGCAGACCCTTTTACAACTCTACACCCCGGGCCTGAAGGTGGATGTTGAAGCAGATGATCATCGTTGTGGTTTTGGTGAATGGCTCTTTGGTGAGCCCCGTAAAGCTCTGGAAGCCGAATACCCGCGGCTTGTACCTCTTCTGAAAAAAATTGAAGAGCCGCACCGGGTTCTGCATGAATCTATTCGTGATATCAATCTCAACTTGATTGAGGCCGAAGATCTGGAAGGAGCCAAGGGTGATTATCGTGAGGTCACTTATCCTGCTCTGAATCTCACTATTAAAAACTTTAGTGAACTTCAATTGATTTTGCATGAGTATGAGGCGGCTGCAGATAAGGCTGCAACGGCTAAATCGGCCCAGGTTGGAACCATTGTTGTTGTGGTTGCGCTCCTGGGTGTTCTGATTGCTTTCTTGGTTATCTTCTGGGTGCGCTCCGGTTTTGCCCGGATTATGGGGGGCGAGCCTGAAGATATGAATGAGATGCTCAATAAGATTGCGGCTGGTGATTTGCGGGTTGCCATTGCTGCCAATCCCCGGCCCGGCAGTATGTTGGCGGCGATGAGCGATGTCAAGCAGGGGTTGACCGACATCGCTGGTGATATTTTCACAGGGGTGGAGTCTCTGACGCTCTCTTCGGCTGAACTCTCGGCCGTATCGGGACGTCTGGGTGATGCTGCCGGTAATGCCTCGGATAAAAGTAATACGGTGGCGGCGGCCGCCGAAGAGATGAGTGTCAATATGAATTCGGTTGCCACCGCTTCCGAGACTACGGCAGAAAATGTCAATATGGTAGCCGCCGCGGCCGAAGAGATGACTTCAACGGTCGGCGAGATTGCCCAGAATACTGAAAAAACCCGATCTATCAGTCTGGCCGCAGTTGAGCGGACCCGTCAGGCTTCGGAAAAGATCGATGAATTGGGACGGGCCGCGCAGGAGGTTGGCAAGGTCACAGCGGTTATTAATGAAATCTCCGAACAGACCAATCTTTTGGCTCTAAATGCGACGATTGAGGCGGCTCGGGCTGGTGAGGCCGGTAAAGGTTTTGCTGTGGTTGCCAATGAGATCAAGGAGCTGGCGCGCCAGACGGCAGAGGCGACCCAGGATATTCGCCGGATAATTGAAGAGATTCAAGGCTCGACCGGGGCTACGGTGGAAGAGATTCGCGAAGTTACTTCAGTTATTGAAGAGGTCAGTGAATTGATTACGACGGTGGCGGCAGCCATCGAAGAGCAGACCGCAACTACCCGTGAGATTGCTGGCAGTGTCGCTCAAGCCTCGCATGGGATTGCTGAAATCAACGAAAATATCTCCCAGAGTTCAAGTGTTGCAGGAGAGATCTCAGCTGATATTGCTGAAGTGAGTGCTCTTGCCGGAGAGCTTACAGACAGTAGTTCACAGGTTAATAACAGTGCCGGGGATCTAGGTGGTTTGGGCGAACGTTTGAAGAGTATTGTGTTACGCTTTAAACTTGATAATCCAGGTTCCTCATCTTCGGTAAATTCAGGCTCAGCAGACACTCCCGTGGCTGATCTGACACCCTGAACTTCAAGTTTTGAGAACGGGGTCAGAGAATTTGACAACCAGCATCATCGCCTCGTTGATCTTATCAATGAACTCTATAAAGCAAGGGTGTTGATCAAAAGTATGGTCCGTTTTTTAACGGTAAAGGCGTTTATTAAGCCTCTAAGAAAAAGAAATGCAAAAAAGGCAGGCCCATTGGGGTCTGCCTTTTTTGTGCATTAACTCGACCTGACAAGAGCTTACAGTATTTAAATTAACTATTCAGGTACCTCTCACAGCTTGTCTGGATTGGGGTCATTGCTGGTACAAGGTGCGTTAGCACCCCAGCTTTGACCCCCCTTATGAGGGCGAAGCAATGTTCAACAATATTTGTTATAGCTTTATGGTGGGTCGCTGAATAGCTACGTTCCTTTTTTTAAACCACAAATAAACACAAATAATAACAATCTGTTTTGGTTTCGCTGAGGCCGGGCGTCTTCGGGTTAGGTCCTCCCTCTTTAGCCGGTGAATTTTTACGCAAAGAGGTCAATTTTTTGATTGCAGCCTCTTGGTTAATATTCATGAAAGTAAGTATTCTGTTACTTCTTTAGAGTTGTTCGACTTTTGCCCGATTATGGTTCATAACTTGCATTATGGGAAAAGCTGTTTTTAGAGGGAAAAGCTGTTTTTAGAGGGAATGAAAAAATATTAATCGAAGATAGTTTTTTTCTTACATATATTAAAGCTCTTGAATTTTATGATATTGGTATGAAGTATACAGTTTGACGCTTGACAAAGTTCTCGTGCTTATGTTAACAAGCTCCGCGATCAGGTTCTATTGAGCAACTATTCACTTTCTTTTAGTCACTTGAGAGTCTTTTCTGAAAAGTATTTTCCGCTTTGTAAGATTTTGTAATTATTTAATATTTAGTTGAATAGTGAGAGGTTTTTTTAAGGCCTCTTTTAAATTTCTACCTCAACAGTTTTGTATTTTTGTCAGGTTACCGGTCTTTACCGGGGTAGGGGAATGAAAGGCTATGTTGAATTCACTTGATGTATTGATCATCGGTTTAAGTTTGGCACTTCTGCTCTTTGGGAGTTTCCGCAAAATCGCGCGCTGGCGGGTCGGCGAGCCCGAAACCAGGAGTGGTGATGCGGGCAAACGTTTTGCCGCAATGTTTGCGTCAGTTGTCGGGCATGACCGAATTCTCGAAGAGGCCTGGCCCGGCTATATGCATCTTTTTCTCTTCTTTGGTTTTTTTACCCCATTTGCTTTCGTTGTTTTTGCCCAGCTCCATATTGCAACCTTGACCCCGGCTGCCGCTGGTGGCATCTCCCTGGTACTCGACCTGATCGGCGGTCTCGCCCTGGTCGGTCTGGTTATGGCTCTGCATCGTCGTTATGGGGTAGAACCCGATCGTCTGGATGAACGTGGCAATGAAGATGTCATACTTTTGGTGTGGCTCCTCTTTATCTTTGTCAGCGGTTTTGCGGTTGAAGGTTTGCGTCTGGCGGTAACGACCCCGGGGGGTACTTGGTTCGCACCGATTGGTTCACTTATAAGTTTTGCTCTGGCCCCTTTCAGTACTGAAATTGATGCTCAGGCAATTCGCTGGATTTGGCGCCTCCATTTTTATGCGATCATCCTGCTGGTTGGGACGATGCCCTATACCAAATTTTTTCATGTTATCTCTGGTATTCTTAATAATTACTATCGTTCGAATCAGCCCAAAGGGGTGGTCAGTCTTCTCGATATTGAAAACTCAGAAACTTTCGGGGTTGCTCATGTGCACCAGTTTACCTGGAAACAGCTCATGGACAGCGATGCCTGTATTCGTTGTGGTCGTTGCCAAGACAACTGTCCGGCTTATCTAACTGATAAACCTTTATCCCCGAAGAAGATGGTGCAGGATATTCGTGAATGTCTTTATGATAAGAGTGCAATTATCGCTAAATGCAAGGCCTCAGGTGAAGATATTACCTGGGGTCTGCCGGATGAAGAGAAAGCCTTGTTCGGCGGTTATTTGACTGAGGATGAGATCTGGTCCTGTACAACCTGTCGCGCCTGCATGGAGGTCTGCCCGATGTATGTCGAGCACGTCGATAAGGTTGTTGATTTACGGCGTAATCTGGTGCTTATGGAGAGCAGCTTTCCTTCTGAAGTGCAACTGGTATTTAAGAATTTTGAAAATAACAGCAATCCCTGGGGCTTGGGCTGGGCCGATCGTGGAAACTGGGCCGATGGTTTAGGGGTGACGACGATGGCTGAAAAGAGCGATGTCGAATATCTGCTCTGGGTTGGTTGTTCCGGTTCCTTTGATGATCGCTATAAGAAGGTTACAAACTCATTGGTGAAAGTTCTCAAGGCGGCCGGGGTTTCTTTCTCGATTTTGGGCAAAGAAGAGAAATGTTGCGGTGATTCGGCTCGTAAATTGGGTAACGAATATCTCTACCAGACCCTGGCCATGGAGAATATCGAAACCCTGAACGGCTATGGCGTTAAAAATATTGTGGTCATGTGCCCGCATGGTTACAATACGCTGAAAAAAGATTACCAGCAGTTGGGCGGTAACTACAATGTCATGCACCATACGGAGTTAATTGCACAGTTGCTGGCCGAGGGGCGCCTGGATTTAAAGCGTCCTCTGGCGGCTAAGGCAGTATATCACGACTCTTGTTATCTCGGACGTTACAACGATATTTACGCCCAGCCACGGGCGATCTTGAATGAAATTCCGGGAATGGAATTGGTTGAGATGGATCGTCACCATAAACGCGGTTTCTGTTGTGGGGCCGGTGGTGGCCGGATGTGGATGGAAGAGGATATTGGTACTAAAATTAATGATAATCGGGTCGCGCAGGCCCTCGAAAAAGATCCTGAAATAGCGGTTACGGCCTGTCCTTTCTGTATGGTAATGTTTGAGGATGGTCTAAAGTTTCATAATCGGGAAAATGATGTCAAAGTTAAGGATGTGGTTGAACTGGTTGCTGAAGCCCTGGAGGTTGGGGATGTCTAGGATGACTGAAAAACAAAATTTTCCTGCGGTAATCCAGCGCTTTGCTGGAAGTCAGGTTTGGCAGCAGCTTGTTTGTCTGTCGCTGCTGCTTGGTTTAATGCTCCTCGTTGGTGAGGCCCAGGCCACCAATAATGGAACTGTTAGCCATAATCCGGCAACTCAGGAGACCGTGACTCCGGTTATGGTCAGTACTGATGGTTTACTGCCAATCCCCAAGGAAGTGGCAAAACCGAGGACCAATGAAGAGTGTATGAAGTGTCATAAAGAGCCGCACTTGACTTCCGGCCGTCTTGATGGTTCTCTGGCTGTACTGCAAGTTAAACTTGAACTTTATAAAAAGACTTTGCATGGCAAGAAGCTCGAATGTATCGACTGTCATGAAGATGCAGCTTCTGCCCGTCATTGCCGGAGTGGTTTTCAGAAAGTCAACTGTCTTGCTTGCCACTCTAAAATTGAAGGTTTGTATCCTTTGGGGGCGCGTGAGCGCCTGAAAAAGAAAAAAATCAGGATACCTAAGCGGAAGATGGTTGGTGACAGCTACTATTTTAAGAGTAAACATGGCAAAGCCTTTTTAGCGAGTAAAGAGAATGCCCCCAATTGTTACCATTGCCATACCCAACATTATGTATTCGGGGCCAAATATGAGCAGGCAACGATCAATCGTGCCAACCTGACCGAAACCTGTGCCAGCTGTCATAAGGAGCGGAAAACTACGACTCTGCTCGAACATATAACCACCTTCCGGCTCGAAGCTCATCGCAAGGGTGATACGAGTTTTGATTACGACCGGGGTAACTGTATCGATTGTCATCAGGGGGAAGCTGTCCATGGTCTCAAGGTCAATGAAGCTCCCTGTGCCCGTTGCCATGATACAAAAGTTAAGGTGAAAAATGTGGCGCTGGTGGGTTTTGGTCCGTTTCATCTTTACCCGGATTACGAAAATCAGTATTCGGTCTGGTGCTTACGTAATTTCTACGGAGTCTTAGTGTTACTCCTACTGGTCGGGGCTGGTTGTGGTCTGTTTCTCTATATTCTGCGCCGTTCGGCTGATTATTATCGAAATGAAGGGGGCGAGTGAGTACGGCTATGTCCAATCCGCATAAAACTAGAAATAAAGATCTTCCTCGTTATGGGATGGTTATCGATCTCAATCGCTGTGTTGGTTGTCACACTTGTGAGATCGCCTGCAAGATTGAGAATGACGTTCCTTTAGGGATCTGGCGCAGTTGGGTTAAAGAGATCGAAAAGGGTAAATACCCCAATGTCGTGCGGGCCTTCAGGCCGACCCTTTGTAATCATTGTGAGAATCCTATTTGTGTCAAGGTGTGTCCGGTCAGTGCCGCTTGGCAGCGTGAGGATGGAATAGTTATGGTTAATCCACACCTTTGTGTTGGTTGCCGTTACTGTATGTCGGCCTGTCCTTACGAGGTCAGATATATTCACCCCCAAAAAGGGATGATAGATAAGTGTGATTTTTGTAGTGTTCGGGTAGATGCCGGTCTTCAACCGAGTTGTGTTGAAGCCTGTCCAACTAGTGCCCGGATCTTTGGTGATCTTAACGATTCCAAAAGTGAAGTGGCCAGACTGGTGGCGACCAAGCCGGTTTCAACTTTGAAACCTGAGATGGGTACGGAGCCGAGAGTCTATTATATCGGTCTTGATGTTGCGACCTTGGAGATTAGGCGGGAGGTTAAACTGGTATGGGAAAAGTAGTTTTTGATGTTCAGTATCAGACGACGCTGGCCTTTTTGATTTCGTACTATTTCTATTTTACGGGGTTAAGTGCCGGATCTTTTATGATCTCCACTCTCTCATATGGTTTCGGCTTGGAAAAATTTAAGCCGGCCAGTAAAATGGGAGTTGTTGCTGCGGTTCTGTTGCTCCTTATAGCACCGCAGTGTCTCTTGATGCAGGTAGCTTGGCCGGTGAAATCCCTCTGGCACAATTTTCTCTATCTTAACCCGATCTCAGCCATTTCCTATGGTTCTTTTCTTTTGATTCTCTATCCATTAAACTCCATTATCTATGGTGTGTTTATGTTTAAGGAGAATAAAAAGTGGACCAAGCTTTTTGGACTTATTGGTATTCCCTTAGCTTTGGCCGTACATGGATATACCGGTTGGATACTCGCTTTAGGTGTGGCTCGGGATTATTGGAATACCGGTTTGATGCCGATCGTATTCCTCTTTTCGGCCATGGTTTCCGGGATCTCAATGATGATCCTTTTTATTATGATCCGTGACCGCTTCTTTACAAAAGAAAAAGTTATTAATCATGATCTCATCCGCAGTCTTGCCAAGATATTAGGTTGGTTGTTGGTGGTTGACCTCTTCCTGGTTTTTTGTGATTATTCAATTTTGCTTTACTCCAAACTTGAAGGTCAGGAAGTTGCACATTTTATGCTTTTTGGCAAAATGTCGTTCTGGTTTGTGATAGTCGAAAATCTGGTTGGTAAAGTGATCCCGATGATTATCGTTTTTGTTCCGGGGCTTCGGCGTAGTACTTTCTGGCTGATAGTGGCGTCACTGATGAATATGGTTGGTATCCTGGCGATGCGGATAGTTACAGTTTACGGTGGTCAGGCCTTACCCTTGATGTAGATCGGCTTTGCAAAAGGACTCTAAAGATGAAACTAGATCGTAGAAATTTTATAAAATTAGGAGCCGTTAGCAGTGGGGCTCTGGCTTTGCCGGATCCGATGAAGTTGGCCAAAAAAAAACGTAAGCCCTGGAACCGGCAACAGGCTCGAACTTTAAGAAAATTTAATAACCCCGTACCAACGACCTGTGGTTTATGCGAAAATCGTTGCGGGCTGATCTCTTATCGGGATGGTGATCGCATCGTAATGTTACACGGTAATCCGGATCATCCTGTAAATCAGGGCAAACTTTGCGCTCGGGCCTATGGTCAGCTTGACCGGCTTTATGATCCTGACCGGATTCTTACGCCAAAGCTTAGAGACGGTGAACGTGGTAGTGGTAAGTGGCAAGATATCAGTTGGGCTAAGGCCTATGAAATTATCGCCGAGAAGCTCGCTCCTTATATTGAAAAACAGGGAGCCGGCCTGACCCTGATACAGGGTCGCCAAGAGTTACTCAGCGATTCTCTTTTAGAACTTTTTCCTGAATCTCTTGCGGTTGAGGATGGGGTTGCCCTGAGAGTTAATAGCCTGCGTCGAAAACTTTATGGTGTTACCGGATGTCGACGCGATTTTGCCAACAGTCGTTATGTCTTGAATTTTGCTGCAGACCCCTACATTAAAGGTGAGGATCTGCTATCGGACATGCGCGAATTGATAAAAGGCCGAATTGAGAATGGTGCCCGCCTGGTAACGGTCGCGGCCCGTTTAAATAATACCGCGGGACGCAGTGATTTATGGATACCGGTGGCGCCGGCCGATTATGGTACCTTTGCAAGATCTCTCTCATACTTTATTTTAGATTCCGGGCTTTACAGTAAAAGTGCTTTGGCAGAGCATGGTTTAAAGGTTGTTGAATTAAAAGCTTTGCTGCAGAAATATGCGCCTGAAAAGGTTGCTAAAGAGATTGGGGTTGACCCTGAAACGATCAGGAAAATTGCCTCGGATATGGTCCGTCGTCCACAAGCTTTGGCAGTCTATGATGATGAGTTGATTTTAGCACCCGATGGTTACCAGAGCGCGGTTGCAGTCGAGTTGTTAAATTTACTTTTAGGCGCAATCGGGCGTCCTGGTGGAGTCTATTACTATAGTGAAGATGGTGCTCTGGCTGACGTAGCAACTTTACTGGACAGTCAAAAAGGGCGTCAGCGGGTTACCCTGGATTGGTTTGCAAGCTGGCTTGCTGGTAGTGGTAACCGGAGTGCGGTGATAAATTATGCTGCAAATCCGGTATTTACGACCTATAGTGGCCCCTATCCTCATTCAATCTGGCAGAAGTCTCATAAAATTCCATTCCATTTGGCGATTGATACACATTTTAGTGAAACCTCGATTTATGCTGACCTGATTTTGCCGGCAGCAACCGAGCTTGAGACCTTTGCCTTGGCTGATGCTCAATTAGCTGATGGGCATAGTGTGATCTCCTTAAGACAACCTGTTTCAGGGCTGGTTGACGAAATTTTTCTCCTGCGTAAGGCCAAGGCGAAGAACTTAGACCTTTTTACAACTAAGCATGAACCGGCATCTGAGTCACGTGATTTCAATCAGATAGTTTTAGAGCTGCAACAGCTATTAGCTGGCAGGACTCCAGATTCTGCACCTCGGGTCAGCACTTGGCTTAAAGCTAAAATTGCCGGGTCTTCTTTTGTTAAGGCTGGTATCAGCTGGCAGAAGTTGCAAAAAGATGGTTTTCAAATCTATAAAAAATCATCAGACAGTTCGAGATTAAAGTTTTCGGTAACCGGCGCAAATCTTGTTCCATTAAATGAAAAATCAGCGGTCCCGGTCCCGGCTCATGATTCGTTTACTTTGGTGCCATATAGATTGCATGCTCTTGATAATCTGACCGCCAACAGTAAATATCTGGCTGAATTCAGGCATGATAATCCGCTCTGGATTCATCCTGGGAGAGCTTTACGACTCGGTATTAAAGAAGGTGATAAGGTCCGAATGGAGACAGCCGTAGGCTCGGTGACGGTTAAAGCCTGGATTACCGAAGCTGTTCATCCTCAATGTGTGGCCATTGCTTTAGGGTTGGGACATACGGGATTGGGTCGGGTTGCCAAAGCTCAAACAATTGCTAAAAGTGATCCGATGACCAGATCGTTGCTTTTCCACAATCTGTTTTACTTCACTCCTTTTTCTTTGCGCTTGAATTCATGGGATCCTAAGGAACCGGTTTGGTGGCATGAACAGGGCAATGGAGTAGATATAAGACGTATATTTAAAGCGACCGCAGATACCCAAAACGCTGGTATATCTAATATTGATACTACTGTGCGGTTGCAGAAGGTCTGAAAGAATTTTTATTTTAAGGTGAATGGGTATGAAGATAGACTTTAATTTTATTAAGGATCTGCCTGGCTGGCTGAAAATAAGTCTGGTGATCGGTATTACTATTTCAGTGCTTGTCGGTTTTTTTGCGTTTGCCCGCTACACTGACAAGGATGATGCCCTTTGCCGATCATGTCATCCTAGCATTCATGAAATGTGGCAAACGTCAAAAACCCACCCCTCTGACAAGGTGACTTGCTATGAGTGTCATACCAAATACATAGAAGCCTTTCCAGAGGGTGGAGAGAATATGTATATTCACTATCGAGACAAGATCATTCCGGAAAATTTTAACAGTGGCAGGAAAGTAATAAATGGAAATTGTCTTCGTTGCCACGAAGATATTCCTAAGTTTAAAGAGGTTAAGAACACACGAATAGTCAAAATATCACATGAAAAACACTATAAATCCAAGAAGGTGAAAATTGATGATTGCATGGTTTGTCATAATGCTCTTGCTCATGACAAATATGCGATTGAAACCAATCGGCCGCGAATGCAGGGTTGTTTCTTAGGCGAATGTCACAAAGCCGACACCAAAGAGGATCGTTGTGAGTTGTGCCATTTTGTCAAGTTGGTAGAGGAAGAAAAAGTACTTGAAAAAATAGAGGAAGAAAAAATACTTGAAAAAATAGAGGAAGAAAAAGTACTTGAAAAAATAGAAGAAGAAAAAGTACTTGAAAAAATAACCGATAACTAGTAGGGCGACGGGGTCATGCGAATGCAAGACCCCGTTTTTTACGTGGTATTTAACAGTTAACGTTAACTGATTGGTCAGAAACGTAATATGGTGTTTAAAAATCAACAATATGATCTCCTGAAAGGCCTTAAGGTTTTAGATCTTAGCCGTTTATTGCCGGGGCCTTTTTGTAGTATGGTGTTGGCTGATTACGGGGCTGAGATTCTAAAGATTGAAGCTCCGGGTGAGGGTGACTATCTGCGTAGCTGGGCCCCTTTGGTTGATGGGGTCAGTGCTTTTTTTATTGCTGTTAACCGCAATAAGCGTTCTTTAACTCTTAACCTAAAAGAGGAAGAGGGCCGGGAACTTTTTAAAAAACTTCTGTTTAAGTATGATGTCGTTCTTGAAAGTTTTCGTCCGGGAGTCATGGAGCGGCTTGGTTGTGGTTATCAAGAGCTTGCAACTCTCAAACCAAATCTGATTTACTGTTCCATTAGTGGTTATGGACAATCCGGGCCTGAGGCTTTGAAGGCGGGCCATGATCTTAACTATATGGCCGAAACCGGGGTTTTGAATACAACCTCAAGTCGTGAGATTCCCGCTCTTTCCGGAATCCAGGTCGCCGATGTGGCAGGCGGCGCACTTTATGCTGTCAGTGCCGTACTGGCTGCCTATGTCAAGGTTCTGAAAGGGGGCCCGGGGGCTAACCTCGATATTTCGATGACTGATGGTCTGGTCAGTATGCTGCCATTACTCTCAGCCTATCACTATGCTCTGGGTCTGGAACCTAGTCCCGATACGACGATATTCAACGGGCAGTTGGCTTGTTACCATATATACCGAACTCGCGATGGCCGTGAGATCGCTCTCGGTGCTCTCGAAGAAAAGTTCTGGCAGAATTTCTGCCGGGTCATTGATCGTGATGATCTTCTTAACGGCGATCATCATGACTTGGCTCGTCAGGATGAACTTAAACAAGAGCTTGCGGCAATTTTTGCGACTCGCGATGCTAACCAATGGCAGACTCTACTGGACGGTCGGGATACTTGTTGTGAAGTGCTTAAAAACATGACTGAAGTTCACGCTGATCCTCATTTTCAGGAGCGTGGCATGTTCTGGCGTCTGCCTCTTGAAAGTGGTGGTGATCTTCTCCAGACCAATTGCGCGGTTATGGTTGATGAGAACAAACCGACACAGCATCGGGCGGCACCGAAACTTGGCCAGCATACTGATCAGATACTTAATGATTTGGGGTATGATCAAAATTCAATTTCGGACCTGCGTGAGCGCGGCGTAATTTGAAAAAAGTTTAATTCGAAAAAGCTGCAAATATATATTTAATTACAAAATATGCAAAAAAACTTTATCGTATTTTGCGTTTTTTGTTGTTTAAAAGAAAAGTCTGGAAAAGTTTTGCTAACCCGTTTGGTTCCGGCTACGCCGGGTTAAGGATGGAGCTTATGTGTAAAGATGTTGTTATAGTCAGTGCTTTGCGAACTGCAATAGGTAATTTTCAGGGAGGTCTTTCCTCTTTTACGGCTACCGAGCTTGGCGGTCTGGCAATCAGCGGATCGATTGAGCGGGCAGGCATCGACAAAGCCATGGTCGATGAAGTCTTGATGGGTAATGTAGTTCCCATTGGATTAGGTCAGAATCCCGGTCGTCAGGCCATGATTAAGGCCGGTTTGCCGATGGCTATCGGCGCTATAACCGTTAATAAGGTTTGTGGATCTGGACTTAAAACGGTGATGTTGGCGGAACAGGCGATAAAATCTGGAGATGCCGAAATTATCGTGGCCGGAGGGATGGAAAGCATGAGTAATATACCCTACTACATGCCTGGTGCCCGAGGTGGTCTGCGGATGGGTAATGGCCCGATGGTTGACGGTATGGTACATGATGGCCTTTGGGATGTGGTTAACGATTACCATATGGGTTATACGGCCGAACTGGTCAGCAAAAAATTTGGCATCAGTCGTGAAGAGATGGATCGTTTTTCCGTCAATTCTAATAAAAAAGCTTTGGACGCGATCGAAAATGGTTATTTTGCCGATGAGATTATGCCGGTAACTGTAACTCCGCGTCGGGGTGATCCTTATGATTTTAAGGTTGATGAAGGACCCCGAGCGGCTACCATGGAGGCGTTGGCCAAATTGCGGCCGGCTTTTGATAAAAATGGTATTGTGACGGCAGGTAATGCTTCGAAAATCAGTGATGGCGCCAGTTGTTTGGTGGTTATGTCGGCCGCTAAAGCGGCTGAGCTGAAACTTAAGCCGTTGGCTCGGATAGTGGCACAGGGAGCCGCTGGTGTCCCTCTCGAAGATGTTTTGGTAGCTCCGATCATCTCAATACCCAAGGTTCTGGCTAAGGCCGGTTTGCAGATAAATGATATAGATATTCATGAAATTAATGAAGCATTCGCAACCTCCAGTGTTGCGATTATAAAAGAGCTTGGAATCGATCCGGAACGAGTTAATCTAAATGGTGGAGCAGTGGCTCTGGGCCATCCTATCGGCTGTTCCGGGGCTCGGGTGTTGACGACCTTGATCTATGCTCTGCGGCGTCAGGATAAACGTTACGGTATGGCTTCACTCTGTCTTGGCGGCGGTGAAGCGGTTTCAATGATTATTGAGCGCCTAGCTTAGGTAAAGAGAAGAATAATATTATTTCAGTCTATACATTAAGGAGAGGAAAATGCGTGAAGTAGCTATTGTCAGTGCCACCCGGACCGCAATTGGAACCTATGGCGGAAGTTTAAAGGATGTCCCGGTGGTGGAACTCGGGGCCACGGTTATTCGTGATGTATTGGAAAGAGCTGGTTGTCGGCCGCTGATGAGCAAAGCAGTCGTCGCTGCCGGTCCTGAAGCCCTTAAGGGTAAAGAATGTCCCGTTGAGGAGAAATATAGTACTTGGGATAGTTCTCTGGTTGAACTGCAAGTCGATGAAGTGGTTATGGGAAATGTCGTCGGGGCCGGTCAAGGGCAGAATGTGGCTCGACAGGCGATGATTCATGCCGGTATTTCGCGTGAGGCCGGTGGTTACACCATAAATAAGGTTTGTGCATCAGGTATGAAAGCGGTGGCCTTGGCAGCTCAATCAATTGCCCTTGGTGAAGCCGAAGTGATGATCGCCGGGGGCATGGAGAATATGAGTCGGATTCCCTACGCGATGCCGGCGGCCCGCTGGGGTGCCCGTATGGGTAATGTTGATGTGGTCGATCTGATGGTTCATGATGGGCTCTGGGAAATCTTTTATGGTTATCATATGGGTTTGACAGCTGAAAATATTGCCGACCTTTATGGTATCTCCCGGCTTGAACAGGATGAACTTGGAGCGTTGAGTCATCAGCGCGCCCGCAAGGCGATTGCTGATGGTACATTTGCCAAAGAAATTGTCCCGGTCATGATCCCCCAGCGTAAAAAAGATCCGATCGCTTTTGCGATTGACGAACGACCTATGGATACGACGGTCGAGAAGATGGGGAAATTGCGTCCGGCTTTCAAAAAAGATGGAACCGTGACCGCTGGTAACGCTTCCGGTATTAACGATGCGGCCGCAGCTCTGTTGCTTATGACTCCGGAAAAAGCGGCAGCTATGGGACTTAAAGTAAAAGCCGTCATTAAAGGTTTTCAGGCGGGGGGACTTGACCCGGCATATATGGGGTTAGGACCGATTCCCTCTGTTAAACGATTGCTTACGCGTCTTGATATGGGGGTTGATGCAATCGACTATTTTGAATTAAATGAAGCTTTTGCATCCCAGGCTATCGGCTGTGTGCGGGAGTTGAAACTTGATATGGAGCGCACCAATATTTATGGCAGCGGTATATCTTTAGGACATCCGATCGGCTGCTCTGGAGCCCGGGTTCTGGTTACCCTGCTGAACGTATTGGAACAAAACGATGCCGAACGTGGTCTTGCCTCCCTCTGTATCGGTGGTGGTCAGGGTGCGGCAATGGTTATTGAGAGAAGATAGGATTTATATCTTTTGTATTTTTTTGGTTCCGGCTACGCTGGATTCATAGGAGATGAAAATGGAGATCAAAAAATTTGGCGTAGTTGGTGCCGGTCAGATGGGCAATGGGATTGTCCAGGTTGCGGCCCAGGCCGGTTTGCAGGTTATTATGCATGATATTGCCGAGAAGTTTGTTGAACACGGTATGTCGGTGATCAAAAAAAATCTGCAGCGTTCAGTTGATAAAGGTCGGATGGAACAGGCCGAGATGGATGCCGTGATTGGGCGGATTACGACGACCACTGAATTGGCTGCCATGAAGGATGTCGATATTGTAGTTGAAGCCGCAACCGAAAACGAGAAAATAAAACTCGATATTTTTGCCCAGCTTGATGCGATCTGTCCAGAAAATGCCATCCTGGCCTCCAACACTTCCTCTATCTCGATCACTAAAATTGGCGCCGTAACCAAACGTCCCGGCAAAATGATCGGTATGCATTTCATGAACCCGGTTCCGGTGATGAAGCTGGTTGAAGTTATCAAAGGCTTGGCAACGACCGATGAAACTTACGAAGTTGTTGTTGAACTTTCCAAAAAACTTGGTAAAATTCCTTGTGAAGCCAACGATTTTCCTGGTTTTATTGCCAATCGCATTCTTTTACCGATGATCAACGAAGCCGTCTACTGTCTCTTTGAAGGGGTTGGTAAACCGGAAGATATTGATAATGTGATGAAGCTTGGCATGAATCATCCGATGGGCCCCTTGGCCCTGGCTGACCTGATCGGGCTCGATACCTGTCTGGCAATTATGAATGTCCTGCATGAAGGTTTAGGCGATTCCAAATATCGTCCCTGTCCTTTGTTGAAAAAATATGTCGATGCCGGCTTCTTCGGTCGCAAGAGTGGTCGCGGGTTCTACGATTACAGTTAAACTCCGTCCCCTGTTTTAGTATTTAATCTTAAAATTGAGATATTTAAGGAGTCAAGCGATGGAATTTGCATATACTGATGAAGAACGGATGATGTTGCAGATGGCCCGGAATTTTGCTGAAAAAGAGGTCAAACCGATTGCCAAAGAGGTCGATAAAGAGCATAAGTATCCGGCTGATAATGTTAAAAAGATGGGTGAACTTGGATTGATGGGAGTCAGTGTTCCGGTTGAATATGAAGGTTCCGGGATGAGTACTATCTGTTATGCTATTGCCATGGAAGAGATTTCTCGTCATTGTGCTTCTACTGGGGTTATCATGTCGGTTAATAATTCGTTGGCTTGCGATCCCATAAAGATTTTCGGTACTGAAGAACAGAAAAAGAAATATCTGGCCAATATGGCCAGTGGTCGGAAATTAGGTTGTCTGGGCTTGACGGAATCCAATGCCGGGTCTGATGCTGCTAATCTCTCCACCGTCGCCGTTCTCGATGGAGATGAGTGGGTTATTAATGGCCGTAAGATCTTCATTACCAATGGTAATGAAGCAGATTATTGTGTGCTTATAGCCGCCACTGACAAAAGTCAGGGACATCGGGGTATCAGTGCTTTTATCGTCGAGCTCGATAATCCCGGATTCAGCGTCGGTACTTTAGAAGACAAGCTCGGAATCCGAGGTAGCTCAACTGCAGAGCTGGTTTTTGAAGATTGTCGTATCCCTAAGGAGAATCTTCTCGGTAAAGTTGGAAAGGGTTTTAAGGTTGCCTTGACAACCCTTGATGGTGGTCGTATCGGTATTGCTTCACAGGCTTTGGGCATAGCCCGGGCTGCGATTGAAGATGCGGCAGCTTATGCTAAAGAGCGCGTCCAGTTTGGTAAGCCGATTGCTAAATTGCAGGCGATTCAGTGGATGCTGGCTGACCTCTCAACTCATTATGAAGCTGCCAGACTTCTTACTCATCGGGCTGCCTATCTTAAAGATCAGGGCCAGCCTTTTGGTAAAGAGGCAGCGATGGCAAAACTTATGGCAGCGGAAACCGCTATGAAAGCCGGCACCCAGGGAATCCAGATTCTCGGTGGTTATGGCTATACAACAGATTATCCGCTGGAGCGCTATTTCCGGGATGCGAAAATTACCGAAATTTATGAAGGTACCAGCGAAGTTATGCGGTTGGTTATTGCTGCGAATATTTTGAATTAATTGATAGATGTCAACTTTAATCTGGAGGGTAGTATTGTGAAGATTGTAGCCTGTATCAAACAGACCTTTGACACCGAAGCTAAGATTGTTGTCGGTGGTGATGGTCAGATCTCTGATGAGGGGGTCAACCTGATCGTTAATCCTTACGATGAATATGCTGTCGAAGAAGCGATTCGGACTAAAGAGAAAGACGGTGGTGAAGTTGTGGTCGTCACAGTTGGTGGGGATAAGACTCAGGAAGCCTTGCGTTACTGTCTGGCCATGGGGGCTGACCGGGCTGTTTTGATCAATGATCCGGTTTTGGCTGGGGCTGGTAGTTATGGTATCTCGGTTGCTTTGGCGAAATTATTGAGTGAAAAAGAAGCTGGTTTTGATATCATTTTTGCAGGTAAAGAGGCGGTTGATGATGGGGCGGCTCAGGTCCCCTCCCGGCTCGCCGAAAAATTAGACCTTGCTCAAGCCAATGTTGTTACCGCTTTTGAGTTGAGTGATGGGAAAGCCACTGCAACCTGCGAAATTGATGGCGGTAGTGAGACTTTAGAGATGGCCCTGCCGGCTTTGATCAGTGCCCAGAAAGGTCTCAATGAAGTTCGTTACCCTTCTTTGCCTGGGATTATGAAAGCTAAACGCAAACCTCTGGAAGTTGTCACCCTTGCCGATTTGGGCTTGAGTGCTGACGATGTTGCTGCTAAGGTTGAGTTGGTTGTCGCTGAGTTGCCGCCGGCCCGTATGGCCGGGCAGCGTTTGACCGGAGAGGTTGATGAAGTGGTAGCCAAATTGGTTCAGTTGTTACAAGATGAAGCCAAAGTAATTTAAGGGGGATTTGTAAAATGAGTATTGTCGTTTGCGCTGAACAGCGTGATGGAAGTTTACGGAAAATCACCTTTGAAGCTTTGAGTGCAGGAAAAAGTCTGGCGTCAGCTTCCGGTGAAACCTTGAAAGTTCTGTTGATCGGCAGCGGTGTTGCCGGTTTGGCGGATGAATTGAAAAAATATGGGGCTGATGAAGTTGCCGTAGTTGATAATGATGCCTTGGCAAATTATACTGCAGATGTCTACGCCGCCGTTTTGGCCGCTTATGTCGCTCAGGAAAATCCGGCACTGGTTCTTTTTGGCCATAGTGCCATCGGGAAAGAGTTGGCTCCGCGGGCCGCAGCTAAAGTTGATTGTGGTTTGGTTAGTGACTGTATTGATGTGACTTTTGCTGATGGTGACTATCTGTTTAAGCACCCGATTTATGCCGGTAAAGCTATCGGTAACTATAAGGTTGCCGGTCCGGTTAGAATGGCAACTTTAAGGCCTAATGTTTTTGCTATTGCAGAAAATGATGGAGCTGGCGCCGTAGTTGATTTTGCGCCGGAAATTCCAGCTTCTAAAGTCTCTATTAAAGCTACTGAAATGGCATCCAGTGATCGTCCGGAATTGACCGAAGCCGATATTATCTGCTCCGGGGGCCGTGGTCTTGGTGGTCCTGAAGGTTTTGCGTTGATCGAAGGTTTGGCCGATGCTTTAGGAGCCGCAGTCGGTTCCTCTCGTGCTGCGGTTGATGCCGGCTGGCGTGAGCATGCCGCACAGGTTGGTCAGACCGGTAAAGTTGTCAGTCCCATCCTTTATGTTGCTTCCGGTATCTCTGGCGCAATTCAGCATCTGGCAGGTATGGGTTCTTCCAAGGTTATTGTCGGAATCAATAAAGATGGTGAAGCTAATATCTTTAACGTTGCTGATTATGGCGTTGAAGGAGACCTTAATAAAATCATTCCAGCTCTGATCGAGAAGCTCAAGGAACTGCAATAAGTCCTTTTGTTTTAAATGGTTAAGAGCTAGCAGGTCAGACAAAACTAAAAAACCCCGCTGATGCCAAATGGTTACAGCGGGGTTTTTTAGTTTTTCAGTTTTGCTGGCAAGCCCTTTTTGCCAGCTCACGTTAACTGTTTTTAGTTGACAAAAAATGTGGTTTAGTGTACCCCATACGCGCTTTCATATAAAGATGTTCTATGAGTTCGGCGTGAATGTTTAGTGCCGGTTTGGCCGGTTAGGGAATTGGTGAATAAAAATGGATTTTTTTCTTAACGACGATGAATTGATGATTCAAGAGGTGGTTCGGGATTTTGCTCAGAGTGAGCTTAAACCCAACGCGGCTATTCTGGATAAAGAACACCGGATGGATCTCGGAAATCTCAAGAAAATGGCCGATCTCGGCTTTATGGGGATGAATATCTCAGAGACCTATGGCGGGGCTGAAGTCGGAGTCCTGCCCTATAGTCTTGGGATGATTGAGGTGGCCCGGGCTTGCGCGGCGACGGCGGTGACCATGTCGGTGACCAATATGGTGGCCGAAGTTATCTGTGCCTTCGGTAATGAAGCGCAGAAGCAGAAATATGTTCCTAAAATTTGTAGTGGTGAATATTCAGCCGGAGCTTTCGGCTTGACTGAGTCGATGGCCGGTTCAGATCCTGGTGGTATGAAGGCGACTGCGGTCAGAGAGGGAGATCATTATCGCCTTAATGGCAGCAAAATATTTATCACCAGTGCCGAATATGCCGGTGTTTTTGTGGTTTGGGCTGTAACTGACAAAGAGGCATCACGCAGTCAGCGGGTAAGTGCTTTTTTAGTTGAAAAAAATACCCCGGGCTTTACGGTTAGTAAGGCTGAAGAGAAGATGGGTCAATGTGGTTCATGTACTAATGAAATAGTTTTTGAAGATTGTCTGATCCCGGCCAAAAACCTGCTCGGTGAAGAGGGCTTTGGCCTGAAAATCGCCTTTATGGCACTTGATGGCGGTCGTATCGGAATCGCCTCTCTGGCTCTGGGGATTGGTCTGGAAGCGATTGACTATGCCAGTGAATATGCTAAGGAGCGGGAGCAGTTCGGTCGCCCGATTGCCACTTTTCAGGGTTTGCAATGGCGTTTTGCTGATACCTACACTGAGCTTGAAGCGGCCCGTCTGCTGGTTATGCAGGCCGCTTTCTTAAAACAGAAGAAAAAGACTTTTACGACGCAGGCTTCTATGGCTAAACTTTATGCCTCCGAAGCTGCCAACCGCGCCTGTTATCAAGCGGTCCAAGTTTTGGGTGGTAATGGTTATACCTCTGAATATCCGGTTGAAAGACTTTATCGTGATGTTCGAGTTACAACAATCTACGAGGGTACCTCGGAGATTCAACGTCTGGTTATAGCGCAACAGATATTGGGACGGTTATAGTTTTTATTAGTGTTCAGTGGTTATTCGCCTGGGTTCAGTAAAAGATGCTGACAACTGGCGACTGACGACTGACCACTGACCACTATTTTCACAGGGAGAGTTTTAATGTTTACAAAAGCAGCTGTAGAGAGAGTCGCTGAACGTCATCAGGAGTGGGATAAACTGTTGGCGAAAAGTTTGGCGAAAGCTCCGGAACGTCTTGAGCGTTTTTCAACGATCTCTGATGAAGAGATCAAAAATATCTATACCCCGGAAGATGTCAGTGATCTCGATTATGATAAAGATCTCGGTTTTCCCGGGCATTTTCCTTATACCCGTGGAGTTCAGGCGAGTATGCATCGCGGTCGCCTCTGGACGATGCGCCAGTTTGCCGGGATGGGCGGGGCCGAAGATACCAATGCCCGTTTTCACTATCTCATGGGCCATGGAGAGACCGGTCTTAGTACGGCTTTTGATATGCCGACCTTGATGGGTTACGATTCCGACAACTCAATGTCTTTGGGTGAGGTAGGGAAATGCGGGGTCGCAATTGATACTATAGCTGATATGGAGATTCTTTTTGAAGGGATCCCGATGGATAAAGTTACGACCTCGATGACCATCAATCCGCCTGCTGCAATTCTTCTGGCTATGTATATTGCAACAGCGGAAAAGAAAGGGGTGAGCCGCGATAAGATCGGCGGCACCATTCAGAACGATATGCTCAAAGAGTTTATCGCGCAGAAAACTTTCATGTTGCCGCCTGAACCTTCGATGCGGATCATTGTTGACACGGTTGAGTACTGTACCAAAGAGGTGCCGCGCTGGAATACAATCAGTATCAGTGGTTACCATATTCGTGAAGCTGGATCGACTGCGGTGCAGGAACTGGCCTTTACGATTGCTGATGGTATTGGTTATGTTCAAGCCTGTATTGATCGGGGCCTTGATGTTGATGATTTTGCTCCGCGACTCTCCTATTTCTTTAACGCTCACGTCGATTTTTTTGAAGAGATCGCTAAATACCGGGCCGCCCGGCGGATGTGGGCCCGCATAATGCGGGATCGCTTTGGCGCCAAGAATCCAAAATCATGGCTTTTGCGCTTTCATACCCAGACCGCGGGTTGTTCGCTGACGGCCCAACAGCCCTATAATAATGTGGTCCGTACATCATTTCAGGCGCTCTCCTCGGTTCTTGGTGGAACCCAGTCACTGCATACCAATTCGCTTGATGAAACCCTTTCTCTACCGACCGAACATGCTGTAACCATAGCCTTGCGTACCCAGCAGATCATTGGTGAAGAGATTGGGGTTACCAATACCATCGATCCCATGGCAGGCTCTTATTTTGTTGAGACTCTGACCAATGAGATGGAGAGTAAAGCCTTAGATTATATTCAAAAAATTGATGATATGGGTGGTATCCTTAAAGCCATCGATGTTGGTTTTCCGCAAAAAGAGATCGCTGACGCAGCCTACAACTATCAACGTCAGGTTGACGAAGGTGAGAAAACTATAGTCGGCGTCAATAAATATCAGATGGATGAGACCTTAAAGGTCGATCTTTTGACTATTGATCCAGTCGTTGAGAAGCGCCAGCGAGATCGTCTTACCAAGATCAAGGAGAGCCGTGATCCGGCTAAAGTCGAAGCCTGTCTCAAGGCGATCGAAGATGCCTCACGAGGTACTGAAAATTTGATGCCGCACCTTATTGAAGCGGTTAAATCATATGTCAGTGTCCAAGAGATTTGTGATTGCTGGCGTAAGGTGTATGGCCGTTATACCGATCCTGGCATGTTTTAAAAGTTTTAAACTTAGAGATAAAGGATTTTACCAATGAGTGCTGAAAAAGTTAAAGTATTGATTGCCAAACCTGGTCTTGATGGTCATGATCGGGGAGCCAAGATTATTGCCCGGGGCTTGCGGGATGCCGGTTTCGAAGTAGTCTATACCGGTTTGCATCAGACCCCTGAAGAGATTGTTGCGACGGCGATTCAAGAGGATGTCGACGTTATCGGGGTCAGTAGTCTGGCGGGTGCCCACATGTACCTTTTCCCTAGAATTATTGAGCTTCTGGCGGAGAAGGGGGCCGCTGATATCCCGGTTTTTGGTGGTGGTATCATTCCCGAAGATGATATCCCGGTTCTGCTTAAGGCTGGCATCAAGGCAGTCTTTACACCAGGAAGTCCGGTTACGGAGACCATAAACTGGATTCGCGAAAATGTAGCTTAAGAGGCAAGTATTCAGCTTAGATTTCTGCTGATTGACTGAATTTTTACCTCAGCCTTTAATCTTGGCTAGCTTTGGTTGTTCGCGTCACTTATAATAAAACAAAAAAAACCGAGTTTTTAGGACTCGGTTTTTTTGTTTGCGGTCGATTTTGACAACCGAACGTTTAGCTCACCAGCCAGCCACTGAATGTCCGGAAAAAACAAAAGAGCCTTTTCTGGTCTGGTGTAGTAGCTTTTGGTTAGCGATTTTACTGAGATTACATTTAGTTGAAAATTATTTCTTCAGGAATTTTTCTTAAACTTTTTCATCTCATTTTTGTGATAGAGATCAAAGAAGATCACACTATTGTCAGGGATGGTCTGACAGTCATCACATTCCTTGTCCAATCGACGATTCTCCTTTCGACATAATTTGCACCAATAATAAATGATACGGTAATCCCGCTTGCCAACATATTTCTTAAATCGACCTCGATACAGTCCATGCATTTTACCATCAGCATCATCCGGTTCAGCGATCAAGCGTTCAACAACCTGTCGAATACGCTTGTAACCAAGTGGATCAGACTGCTTCACTTTCTCTAATTTCCGGGAAAAATACTCGGTAGGTCGATATAGATTATTGTTGTTCATGGTCTCGCTTTAATGTCTTCAAGATAATCGTTTGGTTGCTATGTGCCGCTAACGCCTAACATCACTGGCCGGGCCGCAATGCTCAAATAAACAACGGGCGGCTGTTCCCGGTCAAGTGAATGTTTTTGTTAGACGTTTAATGCCCTTCTTCTGGAAGTGCCGGTAGGGCGACTAATATTTTCTTAGATTGAGTCAATTTCTTTGTTTCTAATTGCAGAAACCCAAGGGGTGTCATTGGAGCGGTTTCCCCAAACAAAAAATACCGCACCTTCTGGAAGGTTTGCTGGCCGTATGTTCGAGCTCTTTTCATATGCATCTTTGATTAATGGCATCATGTTCTTATCATTTTCGTAAGTTGCGACCAGTTGCACAGTTCGATTGGCGTCTAGAGGTAATTTCCCAATAACAGAGCCACGAACACCTACTGGCATTGTCAGGGCCTCGGTAGTTGGAGCGACGACAATTGAAAGCACAGTGTACTCTTTATCCTTGGTGGGAGGTTCAACGAATGTTACGGACTTTGGCCACTTTGTTCGCTGAGAAGATTGTAAATACAAGCCCCTTTCAAGCACCACAATTTGAAATCCAATTACTGCTTTGGTTGAGTCGGTAAGGTCTGGAGTCCTGCGGTTAATCACGCGGTCACCGTTGGATTTATTAAATAGGTCTGGACGAGACTTAATCGCCTGTTCCGTAAAAGCTACACGCCAAATTCCTGAAGCGTGCAAACTTACTTTGAATTCCTTGAAGTTATCACGGCAACTAACGTAAATGTCCGTGCCTTTGACCCAAATGCGCCACGAATTGCTGCTTGCTCCCTTCGGGGTTCCAACTGCAATTCGTATTGGTTGTTTGGTGAGTGGAATAGGTGTATTGGGTGGCGAAACCCAAACATACAATTGCTCACCTGAAGATTCACGCGGGTTTGTTGTATTGAAATTATCCATTATTTTTTTATGTTCCCGCGATCGTCTAACGCTTGAAATCACTGGTGCCGCCAATGAACTTGCCCCCGTAAGGCCGCAGGCGTTCTCGGCATCCAGTAAATTGATTTGTTATACGGATTTCAATTGATGGCCTAATTTTTCATTTATTATATCAATGAAATCTTTGATAATATCTTTTGGGAGGCGTCCAGTTCCTTGAATTGCCTGCCACTTCCCGAAAAAACCGAAGGGGTCCATTCCGTTTCGTATTGCCACTACGGGTACACCCTTTCCCAATGCGAACCCTATCTCCTGAACTGTCCAATCACTTTCTTTGAATTCTTCAGTGACAAGTGCAAGTAGTACATCCATCGATTCTAAAGCAGATTCGATGGTTTTTAACCACTCATCATTTGGTTTTATGTCTACATGTGCAACAAATCCAGATGCATTGTAACTCTTAAGATCTTTAGCAAGCGCTTTTGCCTTTATTTTATCCCTCGATAAATGGCTGATAAACACTCTCAGTTTACAATCCCCCCATAATGTTGGATTATAATGAGTTGTTTTTCTTTTATTTAAATAGCTATTTATCGAATATAGATCATCTACTGGTAATTCATTAATTTTGAAAAGGATATATTCTTTTGTAGTATCAAAATCATAGTGATTATGCCTTGGAGTGTTGTATTCATCAAGAATCAAATCGATGATAGAGAAATCACTCGATTCGAGATCGAGAACAATATTTTCCTTGAGCGATATTGTTTCATGAATCTGATCTACCTTAATGTCTAATGGTATCTCAAGCTCTTTTGCGATTTTGATAATTAGTGATTTTGGTGCGTTTGAAAGCTTATTTTCAACGTATACTCGTTTTGATGGGACAATCTGTTCACTGTTATTAGGAACCCCAAATCCAGCCAAGAACAAATTGATCTGACTAGTAGAAAACCTTTCTTGGAGTGTAATTGCGATTTTATTTATTAACCTTAGTCTCTCTAAATTATTCATTAATCAACACATATTTAATTAGTTCATCATCTTAGAATGCGCTTGCAGATTAAAGCTACGTATAACGCCATTCTCACCGGCCGTAGCAGTGTGCCGAAGGCGCGCGGTGAAGGTCCGGTGTAGAAATTTGTTAGCCATTATCTGGCTTTCTATTAGTAGTGTCTTCTAGTCTATTTAAAAGGATTTTTTTTAATTCTTTCATGTTTTTGTATTCGGGACAGTTATAAGCAGCTAAATCAAAATGTATTGAGGTGTTTTTCTTTCTATATAACATAACTCTTCTACCTAATGAATGCGCATAACCAATCTCGTAATATACGCTTGGGCGTTCATTAGTGAGATCTCCAACTAAAAATTCACTTGTTTTTATTTCTTCTATTATTTTTTTTGTTATCACGTCTTCATGTTCAATGTCATCAGCACGTATTGCTTTTACACCAAACTTAGAGAAGCATTCTTTATATACATCATAAATATCATCCAACTCAGGGTCTTGTGAATCAATTGGCATCATAATAAATGCTGTATTTGGACGATATGACTGAGAGAGTTTTGGGTTCTTTTGTGGTAATCCATTTGGAATATAAGTCGGAGTTATCTTCAATAGTTGTATAATGCCTTCTAGTTTTTCAATACTTTGAAAGAATGATTTCTCAGCAGCATCAGGAGGCAATGGGCTGTCATCTGACTGACCTGGCGGGCTTACACCTAATACTGTGCCTTCATCATGTAATACTTCAATATCCCATGATCTAAAATCTCTAAGTTTGAGAGCAGAGCGCATTTTCTTAGCGCATATGCCAACATCTCTTTCGTCTGATTTATCTAATATTGGTGAAGATTGTAGCACTGGAATTATTAATGAGATTAAGTGTAATGCTGATTCTTGAGATTTTTGAGATAAAACCTGTACTTTTTCCGGTAATTTATCCCAATAGCCATTAATACCAGTTGGAGTAGTAAATAAAAAAGAGTCATTTTCTTCTTCACATATTTCTTGAGCTGAAGAATAAAATTCCATTGCTATGACTTTTAGTTCTTTAATCTTTTTTATGAATAATTCAATTTCCATAAACTTCCTTTTCTAATTTTGGCTAACGACCTGCATCAGCCGCCGCGCCGAGATGCTCGAACAAAAAAATGGGCGGCTATTCGCGGTCGGATGAATGCTTTTGTTCGGCGCTTTCTTGCCGATAAAACTGTTGCTGGTAGAGGGATTATAATTTAATTTTGCTCTGACCCCAGTTAGTTTTGCAGTTAGTTTCTGACCCCAGTTAGTTTAGTTAGTTCAGTTAGTTAAATCAATTCATCTGCTACAAGCTATAATGTATGTTTCGCTTGCCAGGCCAATTCTCAAAGAAACAACGGGCGGCGGTTTCCGGTCAAGTGCTCTCTACCAATGTTGATTCACTCCCTCAAAAATAATGTCGTTATAAATATCACTCGTTATATTATATTTTTTTAAAATTTTCAACATTGCCTTTTCATTTAGTTTATCAACTTTATCATAATACTGGTTGCTATATTTGGGATGCTGAGTCTTAGCTTTTTTACGAGATTCCGCCCCAGTAACTTCAACTCCTTTATATATTTTCTTTCTTTCAATAATAGATAGTCCATTAATTGTTGATTTAATTTTTTCCGGTAGAGAAAAAACATTGTATTTCTCTATGTGAGTAGATTTGTTTAGAATGTTTTTTTGGTTATCCAGGCTGAAGCTATGTCCTTTTGGCCACCATTCAACTTTAGCCATAGGCGTTGTACTCTCGGTTTTGGCATTTTTGGGAGATCTATACAAAAATACCGTTATACCGTCATAAATACCCTTATCTTTTTCTTTAGATAAAATTTCGTGAAGTGTTTCCTTAATGCGAGATTCGACAAATCCATTTACTTGTTCACTGATGGCATATTTTGTTACCAATACTTTGTACTTGGGTCTGTTAAGAGGTTTTAAGTTCCCACCTTTTTTTTGAATTTCTTCTTTTACTATTAAATGCCGATAGGGTAAATCCTTGGCAAAAACTGAACATTCAGAAAAAACAACACTAAGGTTTACAACGATAAAAAATAACAGAATGTTTTTAAAAATTTTATTCATAATCTTACTCCTTATTAAAAAATGCTATACCAAACCCGGCCGAACGATACGAGTGACCCTCTTGGGAATTAAACGTTGCCTTCAAAAACGGGCGTTGTCCAAGTAGGGTCTACTCGCTGGTTAGAATTCTATTTATCTGATCGCTAAATTACCTTCTCAAAGATCATTGTAGCTTGGATTTTATCTCCTCCTAGAAACCCCTTTGATCCTGATGAAGTGGTCGAAATTGTATGTAGTCTATACCCTTGAGCCACTTGCTTGTTGATTGCGGCCTGCAAATTGGTGAGGCTTGAGGTTCCTGAGCCTGTTCCAATTAACTTCTCCGTCATAACAACCTGCGTGACAATATACATATCTCCAGCTTTTCCTTGTGCTGAAATTGCACCTGCATCAAACCCAAATCCTGCCATTTTCTTCTCCTTTTTTTAGCTTAATGTTTCACCGCCGAACGACCTGCATCAGCCGCCGCGCCGGAATGCTCAAAGAAAAAACGGGCGGCTGTTCGCGGTCGGGCTGTATGTTTTTGTTATGCTATTAAATCTTCTGTTTGAAGAAATTCAAATAACGTGTCTAGGATTTTCTCGTTACGATCAATTACTTGTTCCTCTTCAAATTTATCGTACTCAATGAGTTCGGTTATTTCAGCGACCTTACTGGGCTCTTTATACTTTCCACGCCGCTGTTTACCACTGTAAATTTTTTTCTTATCTTCAAATCGGTAGTCTGACGCTTTGATGTTAATGCTGCTTTCAAGCAGTATTTTATTTCCCAGCGATTCAAGATTACTTTCAGTTTTAAGACCATCTTCCATTTCTTGTCGCTTTTTCGAATAAATATGCTCTAAATGAAATATCTCATTTAACCCAAGTATCTGTTGATTTGAAAAAGTATAAGCGTACCAAGTAATCATCGAGCGAGTGGCATTTCTCTGGTTAGTGAAAACATAATTTTCAAAAGATGTGCGTGCTTGCTTCTTATTGAATTTGTATTTGGAGAATGTTACTTCGTGACCATTTACAATGTTAATCATCTCATCATATATAGGCGTACGTAGTGCATTTACGCCAGGATTGGTTATAGCATAAGCAAAAATGAAAGCTGTTATTCTATCCAAAAACTTACAGAACTTTGCATCCTCCAACATCTCATCATCGGTTCTGTTCTGCAAAAAATACACTGATGTTATGTGCTGCCACATACCATTAGGTGCATAGTTCAATATAAAAAGCTTCTTGAGAACATTGTCAGAAAATCGTTCTTTGTCTTGATCGATTACACTTTTCCAAAATAAGGCAAGAGCATTTAGTGCATCAATCGTATGGGATTGTTTTAGGTACTGATACTTATTGCGTTCATAGAATTTTCGCAAAGCTTCAGTTGTTGAGCTTTTGTTTCCTTCTTTAGCACGCAAAAAATACATATAACGTGCAAATAGCTCATCCATTGGTGTGCCAGTGATTGGTTTGAAAATTGCACTTGAGATTTCTTCAAGGTTTTTCCATTCAGCAATAAACTCATCTTTTTTATCAATGGCACCATAGTATTTGTAGAATTGAGCTTTGAATATATCCGCATCTGAAAGTGGTAGACCACGATCATTAAGTGTCGAGAAAATACGAAGAGCCGTGTCCTGTGACTCCGCTTCAATCGGTAGAAGGATGCAATTACCTAAAATACGAGCGGGTAAATAAGGAAAAAAGCTGGGAAATGCTTGCAAGAAATCATCAATCTTTTTCTGGAAG